>Ga0066863_10000359_pt1 | contig 21713 bp, 9 predicted proteins | sample ETN02SmetaG_2_FD_65495 | JGI IMG/M metagenome (GOLD analysis project Ga0066863, IMG submission 65495) | Marine microbial and viral communities from oxygen minimum zone, Eastern Pacific Ocean - ETNP2014F10-02SV253 | ecosystem: Environmental > Aquatic > Marine > Oceanic ...
TGCCATTTATATCATCGGTTATACCGGTAATGGGTGTGCCCAGGTTATCCAGGGCCAGTCTCATGGGCACCAGGGTGCTGTCTGTATTATAAACCGGGTCCAGCTCTACCGAGTGCTCGCCCTGTCCCGATGCCTGGTAGATTAACAGTGTTTTATAGCCATTGCTGTAATAGATCGGGTAGCTGTAATTGCTGTACAGGTCGTTATAGTCGGCCGTAAAGCCGGTTGTGTTGGCAATATAGAGTGCCGATGTGCTTGTGGATTCTGTGTATAGTATGTTATTTTTAAATATATTGTTCAGGTTGAGACTGTAGTAGTAGAGGGCATTAGTGTCTCTTACCTTCACCGAGTTGTAGTACACATTATGGTAGTTATTGTACTGGTACATATAGATGCCATAGTCTTCTACACTGATCAGGTTGTTGACGATGGTTGCTTCATTTCCTGATGTAGCCTGGCAGTAATTAAGGTATAGGCCATAGCTCATATCCGGGGCATAGATGCTGTTGTCTTCTACCACGTTGGCACCGTCACAGTAGTAAAGGTAGAGTCCATAGTCAAACATGTAGCTGCCTTTGATCGTGTTCCCACGGATCGTCACACCATCAAAATACTCAGCATAGATGCCGCTGTAGGTATTGGTGAACATGTTGCCGCTGATCTCCAAACCCGTAGGCGAGCTGGTGCTGTTATCACTGTCTAGATAGATGGCATAAGAGCCTCCATCTGTAAACGTGTTGTTCTTGATCGTTAGGTCTTCTGCGTCTGCCCCACTACCGTAGACCGACACATGGTTTGATGAGTTCCCGCCCTGATAGCCAAGAAAAGTATTATTCTCTATAGCAACGCTGTCTGTGACACCGGTGAGCACGATCTTCTGGCTGTAGGAGCTGCCCTGGTTCTTAAAGGTGATATTCTTCAGTGTAATGTGATCGGTACCGTTCAGCTTTAAAACATAATTGCTTGTGCTGCTGTTAGAGGTATTCTCCCAGACCACGCTGTCCGCATTGGCATCCGCAGACTGGAAGGTGACCGTATTCGTAGCCGATGCGCCAACTATTTCATTCAACATCAGGGGCTCATCATAGGTCCCAGCCAGAACATTGATTACCACGGGCCCGGAAATAGCATTGGCCACGAGTGCATCCCTGACGCTCTGGAAGCTGCTGTAGTCTCCACCGCTTCCAACGGTATAGGTTCCGCTTAAGGCTGAACCGCTGGGTGTAAACTCAATGGCACCCATGTCCGGCGTGGTCTCAGAGCGGGTACTGCCATTTATATCATCGGTGATGCCCGCAATGGGTGTGCCCAGGTTATCCAGGGCCAGTCTCATGGGCACCAGGGTGCTGTCTGTATTATATACGGGCTCCAGGTTCACAGAGTTGGCTCCATTGCCCGTGGCCTGGTACTCAGTAAAGGTTTGATTGCCAATGAAATACACTGGATAGGTGTAATTGCTGAACAGGTCATTATAGTTGCCCGTAAAGCCGGATGAATCATTTACATATAAAGCAGGGCTGGCTGAAGAAGCAGAGTAAAAGATATTATTTTTACTGTCAAACTGATCATTATTAGAGTGATAGTAAAGGGCATTACTGTCCCTTACCTTCACCGAATTGTAGTACACATTCTGGTAGGTATTGTACTGGTGCATATAGATGCCATAGTCTTCAACACTGATCAGGTTATTAACGATCGCAGTTTCACTGCCTGATGCGGCCTGGCAGTAAGTAAGGTACAGGCCATAGGTCATATCCGGACCATAAATGGAATTATCTTCTACCACGTTAGCGCTGTCACAGTATTCAAGCCGGATACCCGTATCGTCCAGTCCAGGGCCCTTTATGGTATTCCCCCGGATCGTTATCCCATCAAAATATTTAGCATAGATGCCGCCATAGGTATCGGTAAACGTATTATCGATGATCTCAAGCCCTGTCCCACCGGTTGTGCCTTTGCGCAGGTCAATGGCATAGCCGCCGCCATCAGTAAAGGTGCAGTTCTTAATCACGATCCCATCATACTGATCTGAACTGTAGGTATAAATAAGACTATAATTAGTGTTATTGCTGTTATGATCATAACCCTTGAAAACACAGTTGTCAAAGGTGATGTAATCCGTGCCGCTCCTGATCTCAATTAATCTTGTATATCCAGAACCAGTTGTGCTCCGGTCAAAGGTCATATTCTTAAAGTTCACATGATCTGCGCCATTTAGCTTAACAACATAATTAGCATAGTAATAGCTATCGGTTAGTATAACATCGCCTGCACTCCCCGAAAATGATTGAAAGGTAACGGTATTGGCTTCGCTGGTCCCGGAAATACTGTTCAAGCTGAAATCACCATCATAGGTACCGTTCAGCACATTGAACGTGACAGGGCCGCTGATACCGTAGCTGCTCAGGGCACTTGCTGCAGCGTAAAAGGTGGCATAATCGGCGCCTTCACCGATGCTGTAGGTGCCGCTAAGATCATTAGTAGATGACAGATTATCAGGGACATCACTGCTCCAGGTAGCATCGGAAATAGTCCCATGGTTTCCGTTACCGCTGTGATCCGTTAAAAAAGTGCCGCCGCCCGCCAACGTTATTACCTTTGGAGTAATTTCCAGAGTTGTGTCAATCGTTATAGGGTAGGCAGTTTTGTCATTGTTTTGAGAAAACAATAACGAAAAGAAAAATAAACTCAGAAATAATCGATACATCTCAACGAAAAGCTATGTTTTTAATGATTAAGCGGGGAGGGTAAAATTAATTAATAAGATTAAATTCGTCAAATTTTGGATATTTATTTTTCAGATATGCAGCAACCTCATCTTCAGGAATCTGTTTTTTCATTAGACCATCAAGCCAATTCCCGTAAATTTTTTGTCCATTAGCCTTTATCATTATTCCATTTCCATGGATGGCACCCTCATGCCATTCACCCAAATACATACTTCCATTTTCGGATTTCTGAATACCCAACCCATGCTTCTTGCCATAGCTCCATGTCCCAGTATATGTATCTCCACCTGATGTAGAGAATACACCTTCACCGTGGCGTCTGTCTTCTTGAAAGTTTCCATCATACTCACGGCCATCGGGAAAAGTCTCTTTCCCTTTCCCTGTGAAATGGTCATTCCTGAACTCTCCAGAATATCTATACCCATCCTTTGTGGTGTAAACGCCTTCCCCTTCCAGGACATCAGAATCCAGTGTGCCTTTGAACATAGAACCAGTATAGTAACTGTAGGTGCCACTGCCGTGCATATCCCCATTTTTCCATTCGCCAATGTATTTGGCTCCACTGCTGAAAGAGAATTTCCCCTGTCCATGCATCTTCCCATCCTTCCAGCTGCCCGCATAGTTTGCGTCATAGGGCCAGTCAAAAAAGGTGAATTCTCCGTTTCCATTCCGTTTCCCCATTTTATATTGCCCAATATATTTGTACCAGACACTCATAATTGTTCCATTTCCATTCCACTTTTTGTCGTCCTTCCATTGCCCTTCCCATTTTTCGCCGCTGGGATATACCAAAGTACCGCTGCCCTGCCGTTTTCCATTTCTAAATTGTCCTGTAAAGGTACTGCCGCTGCCGTCCAGCCATGTACCAATACCATCCTGGCAATCACCCTCGATACAGCCGTAAAATTGAATATTTGGGCCGCAGGAAATATGGAACAGCAGTATCAGCGGAAAGATTCCTCGCTCTGAAGATATCATTTTATAATTCATTTCTTTCTATCGCTATATCTATAACCAATTCCTATCCCAATGATCCGATTTGATGCCTTATACCCCTCGTAAGTGTAATCGAATGAATTATTTAAACCGTATTTCACTGTTGATAAAAGTGATATAGAAGAATGCAATTTATATTTTATCATCAAAAGCAATCCTATATCTGTTTTAAGATAGGATTTCTTAAGTTCAATTTCCGGCTGGTTAAAACCTCCTTTCACTGGTTCAATATTGCCGGAAATCGGCAATCCAAAGTATAATCCTGAAGTGGACTCTAACTTCCCTTTCGGTAAAGGCAGCGGGTAGGTAAGTGCTGAATGGGCATAATGTATGTGATATCTCTTTTGGACTTCATAGTTTATCGTTTCATGGATATTCCTTTGAAAAAAACCACCCTGAGAATAACCAAGATTAAGATAAATTTTATTATACCTGCCTTTTAAACCTAGTGAGCTAAGCTGAGTTTCTAGACCATAAGAATAACTAGAAATATTCTCCGTATCTGCACCTATATAGGAATCTGTAACTACATATGATGTGTTAATATTGCCATAAAGTGTGATTGATTTTACTAAATTACCAAAATCTTTACGCGATATTCCAAAAGTGATTGATATGAAACTGATATAAAGGATTACAGCTTTCATTTTTAACCTGTCATAAATAATGTTTTATTTAACAAACATCATTTTTTTGGTTTGATCATAAGCGATATTACCAGTACTTGGATTATAAGCTGTTAAACGATAAAAATACAGACCAGATGCCATCTTAATCCCTTTGTTATCCTTGCCATACCATTGGACCTTATGACGGCCAGGTGCTTTTAAGCCCTTCTCCAGGATTAGGATACTGCGCCCCATAATATCAAACACCTCCAGGGTGGCCCTGGACCATGCTTTTAAATCATAGGAAATAGTTGTGCCAGGATTAAACGGATTGGGATAATTAGGATACAATCTGTACTCATCGGGAAAGATCAATTCATAATTGGAGTCATCCATGGCCGTTCTGAAACTATGTGATTCAATCGTTACCATTTCTCCTGTGGCCAATATACCAGTAACATCCCATTCGAACACTGCTTCTGAGAGATTGGCTTCCACCAGCATATCCAGAAGATCATGCTTACTGATCCTGGCACTGTTCCCGCTTACTTCTACCTCCGTAAACAATGTATCCATGTCTCTAGTACTGGATGGAAGGGGCAAACCAATTTTTAAAAGATAGGAGATGACTTGTACGTCTACATCATGAGACATATTCCATTCGAAAAGAATACTATCACCGGAAGTACTATTGAGAATTATCGTACTGTCATCAGGCGGCACAGATAGTACAACACTAACCGAGTCAAGGCTGGGTGTAAAAGAGAGGCTGGGCCATAATTCTCTTTTTGTGAAATATGCATATCCTCCAGTTCTTCCAGCTTCATAACTGTGAAAAGTAACATGATCATTTGAGTCCAATGGTGCCAAGGCAAAAGAATACTTTCCTGGTTCGTTGATGATACTGCTCATATCCAGGGATACAACTGACTCTTCTTCCAGGGATAATAGTGTATCTAATGGTGTGCCAAGAGAGTGATCAATGATACCAATATTCCTTTCATCATTTTTTTCACCCCAGTCGGGATGATCATGTTTGTAGACCACAATTCCACCCGTTAATTTTTTAACTTCTTTTGTAGTAAGATTAAGATCTACATCCCAACTGTTATCAACGGAAGATGGAATATCAAACAACAAGAAAGCAATATTATTTTCAAACACTTCTAGAGTTTTTTGATTATTTAGTGGTATAACTTCATGCAAGGTCGTGTCTATAGATCGATCATTCATTGGGAAAATATCATTATCCACCCGAAATGACCAGGTCCCTCCGCTAATACCATCCACAGAAACAGACCAGGTATACAGTCCCCCTGGCTGAAACGCCTGAAACATTACATTATTTGGATATGTAAATATCTGAGATCGATTAACACCAGGTCCATTGATAGTCACACTTGCCATGGTACTGGAATAATCTCTTTTATAAGGATAGTTCCAGACAACACTGTAGTCTGGTATCACATCCACCGCATTGTTGCGAGGAATAGGAAAACTGGGATGTGGATATCGGTAACCAGGTATCCAATAGACAGAATCACCATACTCATATGCTCCTATATCTGGAGCATCACCAATAAATCTGCGATTCTGACCTGGATAAGATTGAGGCCAATTAAATTGTAGATCCTGACCATCATTAATCCCTGGTATCACCACACCAGCGTCTATTAAAGTGGATCCCTTTCGGGGCCGAAAATCATAATCCTGAGTACGGTCATCAGGACGATAGTAGCCATCAAAGTATAGGGAATCAGGATAAGTAAGACTTCTTTGCCAGGGATTTGTCAATTCTTTATGAAGAGATGCTGAGCCAAACGCTGTGCCAAACCAGATCCCATTTTCTAAAAGGTGAAAAGCATCGCCAGGATTTAAGCCCCCATTTTCAGATGATGGATATGGCCAACAGTCAGGTGTAGGGCATCCCAAAGAACTTTCTACCAAACTATTTCTAAGCACTGAATGCTGGTTCCCAGGTGTATAATCAAGGCCAAAACCCTGATTTAATTCGCCTGGCTCTTTATATTTTCCTGAGAACAAATCGATATCCAGCGTCCTGTTATCATATGAAGTAACATGGTATAATTCATGATAGTCACCTTTCAGCCGCATTCCTCGATTGTTTCCTGCTGAAACTAAATGATGAACATCACCGCGCCTGTTCCCAGAACCGGACGTTCCCCCATCAAATCTAATACCATTGGCACCAGGGCCGTTAATAACCCAGTTATACCTGGTCATTGACTTGACAGCCCCATGGGCACCGCGATTAATCCCGCTGCAGTCACAGGGATCATCAAAATCCTCGATCCGGCAGTACTCCATCAATTTTGATCCGCCCACACCGCCGATCTTACTATTCTCAAAAGTCACGAACCGACATACCCATCCAAGCCAAGGAGCACCACCACCAGGATTTGCCCACCAGTCCATATTGGTCAATAGAGCGTTTTCTACCAGAGTATTAAAACCACTAATTTTTATTGAATAGACAAATGGTATATGACTGAATACGCAGTTTATAAAATCAGCATTTTTGCTGAATAAACCAGCGCATAAAGGACCGTGATTTCGAAAAGGTGGTAAGGTAATATCGTGAAGGTAAGAGAAATTACTATCTTCAACTTTTACATTTATCCCGTGAAGAAAGATCGACCCTCCAAAAAAGTTAATATTTCTAAACTCCAGATTTGCAGCATATTGGATATTTAGCATCCTGTGGAGCACTCTTATTCTTACATTGGTGGATGTGGGCAAATAACGTTCATCCGCATATATATAGAGCATCTCAGTTTGCGGGTCAAATGCCCATTCTTCTAATGTATCTAACAGATCAAGTCTTGCTAGTCCATTCTCACGATTAATGGACATTACACTACCTTCCCTAACCTCTCCGAATTGCAAAACTGACTGTACAACATCAACATCCCAGAATGTTCCTTTTTCATTGTTATATAGGCCTTCATAAGATAATGGATCTGTCGGATTTTTAATATTTGGTTCAAGCGCAGGTATCTGATATCTGTCATCGATCCATACCCCATACACGTCCTTAAAAGGTCTCTGGATCTCATCAGCGATCGCAGCAGAGTCTAAGATTGCCCTGAAAACACTGTGGCCGTTGTAACTATACGGTTCCCAATCAACATCTATGGCTACGGTACCATCAATAATTACTTTTTCATTTGGATAGGGCTCAATTGTAATTGTGTTTGTCGGCGGACCGCCAAAATCAGGGTTTGGGTCGGGTTGAAAAGGCTGCTTATGAGGTAAAGCACCGGTCCAATTATAGACAGGGTTATTCCAATTGATCCCTTCATTCATAATAAATTCGGTATACCTCCCTTCCCGAATAATAATACGATCCCAGGCCCGGACATCTTCCAGGGCAGTCTCAATGGTTGGATAGGGACAAAACATACTGCCATCCGGCTCAGGGCAATCATCAGAAAAATATCGCGACTTTATCATGGGACCGATAATGATTCCATGATAATTATTCCCGCTGCGATCAAGTAAATACTGATTATCTATATCCATGGGATAATAGGCCACCAGTCCAGTCTCATTTCCAGTCAGGGTTCTGTCCATACTTTCCTGGATCTCTTCCTGGGTCCGGGCATAATCCCACATCCGGACCTCATCTATTCTCCCAAGAAACCTGGCTGGACTTACTCGATCTCCACCAATAAATCTTACCGGGGTGGGATATGGAACTCTACCGCCTCCAATCGTAAAATTGTGTACTTCTTCACCGTTGACATATAGCTTATAATCTGTGCCATCAAAGGTAGTAGCTATGTGATACCAGGTCTGTATATTCATTAATACACCTTCCACAGTCACATAGTTTCTGCGATCCCCGGATCCAAATCCATACCGTATGCTGTTTTCTCCATATTTCCATATAAATGGCGATTCCTTATTTGCATCCTTTCCTGCCACGGTTCTTGCAGGAGAATCGCTATCATCGTCGTTTGGTGGCAACGTACGTGGAGTATAGCCCATGATATGTCCCCATGGTGCATCGGGCTGTTTACCAGGCCGGTATATCCAGACTTCCTGTGTAAAATAGGGTCCCAGTATTGGGCCGTTCTCTCCTAAGTCAACAGCATCTAAACCTGGGTTATAGTCGGGATGGGTGCTGTGTCGTGCTTCCAGGGTATCATTGAACGCATCAAACAAGAGATAATCGTCTGTTTCATATTGTTCTAGTGCACTTTTTGAAACATACAAGTCACGAGCACTGACAATAGTACAAAGGGCAATAAATATTCTTATGATTATTTTTACCATTACTTAATTAGGATAACCTTTTTTGTACCCGCAAAATGTCTGGTTTGCATTCTAATAAAATAAATACCTGAAGGTAAATCCCCGGCATTCCATTTAATCGTATGCGTTCCGCTATCAAAAATACTATGGACGAGTGTTTTTAACTCACTACCGTTGACGTCATATACTTTAACAATCATAACATCCTTTATTGGCAAAGTAATTTGTATTGTTGTTTGTGCATTAAATGGGTTTGGATAGGGATCATATAAACTATAGTCTAATGGGATAGGATTAAAAGTATCTGAAGCTAGATCACAATTACTTGTATTTTGTATACCAACATAAGCATCGACACAATCCGGGTATGGGGCACAGAGCTGATTGTTGTAAATTGCAAAATCCTCCCCAAATAGATTGTTCGAACCATGAAACTGAAGAGTGAGATCACAGATACTTTCCGGTATATATCCCGATAGCTCATTATTATCCAATTTCAATATTTGTAAATTGGCCAGATTGCCTATCTCCGGAGGGATGGAACCAGAGATTTGGTTATGGTGCAAGATCAAATATTTCAAATGCTCCAGATTACCTATTCCAGCTGGGATAGGTCCTGTCAGCTGGTTATCTTCTAACCATAATATTTCAAGGCTGTCTAAAGTACCTATCTCTTGAGGAATCTCTCCCGATAAACCCAGGTCACTTAATGTAAATTCATTTACCAGATCATAATTGCAGTTTAACTCAGTCAGCCTGCCATTCCACCAGTGCTGCGTACCCAACTCGATGGGCTCAATAATACCATTAATGTTATCATCCATTTCCATGTTGATAGTTTCTGAACTGTTATCAATAAATGTCTGCAATACGTCCAAATCAGATTGTTCTGTGCAAATTCCATCAAATAGATAATTGCTCTCACAATCTTCAGAATATTGATAGCCAACAAAATAAGAAATACAGTCAGGATAAGGAGGTATAAGCTGATTACCGGAAATATCAAACCTGTAAGGATTATAGAATGCCATATTTATATTACATATAGTCTCCGGTATAAGTCCTGTAAATTGATTATTATTTAAGTGTAGTTTCTCTAAATTAATCAAATTTCCGATCTCAGCTGGAATTGAACCCGTAAATTGATTCCCATATAAATACAAATGCGTCAGTTGTGTGAGATTCCCGATCTCGGGTGGTATCGAACCCGTAAATTGATTTTTCTGTAATCTTAATTGAGTAAGACTGTCAAGTGTCCAAAGTTCGGCAGGAAGGGGCCCAGACAGATTATTAAAATCCAGTTCTAATTTAACTAAATTTGTAAGGTTCCCAATCTCGGGAGGTATGGGGCCAGTGAGCTCATTGTATTTTAGTTTAATCACCTCTAGATCTGTCAGAGTCCCAATCTCAGGAGGAATTTCTCCAGATAGTCCGCTGTTGATTATACTCAAATTTGTAATATTTATTGAATAACACTCACCCCACAGTTCTACTTGCCCATCATTGCAATCACTATTACCGACCGATATAAGAACCACAGATACAATGATTCCAATTTTCATTCTTAAAAACCCATTATAAAAAGAGTGTAATGTAGCAAGTACCATTTTTTGACTTAAAATAAGTTATGCAGGATATCCTATCTTCTCTATTCAAATATAGCATCATATAACTATAATCATGCATACTTCATTACCACTCCTCCTAAAAACAAAAAACCCCGGGTGACCGGGGATTGATGTTGTGAAAAGGGTAAATCTATTTCAGCAGTACCATCTTCTTAGTGCTAATGTATTCACTAGCCTGTATCTGGTATCTAAATATAAATTGGTCTCATTTCATTGGATTATGGGACAGTAATCGTTAAATCTCTAACTTCCAAATAATCCGTAAAATGTACCTCATTGCCATTGTCATCTATAAAATGAAGCTCTTCAGGTACAATTGTAAATGTACATGTTCCTGAAGAAAGTCCGGTTACTGAAAACTCACCCAATCGACCAGTGCCATTTACCATGGCATCACCATGAATTGCACTGATCGAAAGATGTACTTTATCTTCCACTATTTGAAACAGTGAAATTGCATTAGCCCCAAAATAAGCTCCCTGTTCAAAACTTGAAGCGTCTACCTCAACAATACTTGTATTGTAGTCTATCTGCATTTCGACACCAAAAACGGAAGTTACCAAATCGGTTATATCCAGTGATATTGATGTTGATCCGCCAGCTGCTATTGATGAAGAACTAGATGACAATAACAAGACTGGTTGATTTACCTCAGGATTTACCGTAATCACTCGCGGGTCAGAAATATCGCTGCCATGAGTTGTTGTAACTGTTAAAGTAACGGGAAAAACCCCGATATCAGTGAAAGTATAACCTGGATTCTCAGATGGTGTTGTACCACCATCACCGAAATCCCACAAGTACTCAACAGTACTGCCTGTACCAGGATCGGAATTATTAGTAAATGTCACTGTCAACGGAACATAACCTTCTGCGGGTTCAGCTTCGAATGCGGCGATAGGGCCATCGATTGATTCATCATCTTTATCAAAAAGCCCACAGCTGGTTAATATTAGACCAAAGAACAAAATGAATATTTTATTTTTCTTTAACATCCTTCCATTTCTTCCTTGAATTTTATCATTTCAACAGCACCATCTTTCTGGCCTGCATGAATTTCCCAGCCTGTATGCGGTAGATGTAGACTCCCGCACTTACGGGCTTGCCAAAACTATTGGTAGAATTCCATTGTACTGACCTATAGCCGGCTTCCTGGGTGGCGTTGACAAACTGAGTTACTTCTCTGCCCAGCATATCATAAATGATAATATTTACGTGACTTTGTTCTGGAAGATCGTACCTGATTGTGGTGATGGGGTTGAAAGGGTTGGGATAGTTCTGATACAGAGAGAATTTATCAGGTATGTTTGCTATGCCTAATATTCTTTCCAAAAGTGATCTCATCTTACGTGCCGGCTCACCATCTACGCCTAATGCCTGGTATAATTGTTCAAGTGCAGGTTTATACAGGGTAACTAATGTACTGTCACCTGGATCAATTACAAAATTGTCCGAACCGTCCCCATGGCTCTTGCCCCAGTTAAGCGCAATCCCGAATAAATCACTTTCATCAATAATACCGTCCCCGTTGGCATCGGCATATGTGGCAGCAGAATTCGATACCCACAGAAAGTCAAAAGGCGATGGTAACCAGCCATAACCAGCCGTACAACGTTGTGGACCGGTTTGGTAAAAATAAGTGACTAAAGGTAGAATATCATATTCATTCACAACTCCATTGTTGTCCGTATCACCAGGGTAAACTGATGGTAGAACAGTATAAATGCATTCCTGAAAAGAGATGTTGGGCCAAACATTCATTCTGGGGGCATAGTTATTATCCCTCTGCTCATATTCTTTTTCTTTACTGTAAAATGATACGTTATCTGTAGAATCCAAAACGCCCAAAGCAAAAGAGTGATTGCTACAAGCGAAGTTAATATTGTCAGTTAAAACAAAAGATACCGGGGTTCCCGGCTCAAGGGTATACAGCGTATCTAACGGTGTTAATAAACTATGATCAATAATGCCTATGTTATTTTCATCAGTCAACCTTTCACCCCAGTCCGAATCAAATGTGTAAAGAATAATACCGCCACCTTCAGCCAGTGAAACATTTTCAGGGACTAAATTTAAATGAATGGTGCAGCTGTAATTAAGAGACGTTGGAATATCAAAACGTAAAAAGGCCATATTATTATTCTTCACTTTCAAAACGGTTTCCCCATGCCATTCATCAATATGAATAAATGGTATAATGGCACTATCTACGGCTACTGTATCTATTGATCGATCATTCGTGGGATACATTTTATCAGTGACCGTGAATGTCCAGTTGCCCCCACTGATACCATCCACTGTAACGGACCAGGTGTAGGTCCCGCCCGGTTGAAACGTTTGAAAAAGGACATTATTTGGATATTGAAAAGTCTCAGTTCTATTTACGCCAGGGCCGCTTAAACTAACTGTCGCCATTGTACCGGTATAATCCTTTTTATAGGGGTAATTCCAGACCACACTGTAATCTATCGGAACATCCACTGCATTATCATTGGGTATGGGAACACTGGGATAAGGATACCTGTATCCCGGGATCCAGTAGACGGAATCACCATATTCGTAGGCACCAATATCGGGTGCAGCTCCTACAAACCTGCGGTTCTGTCCAGGATAGTAAGGCGGGTGATTAAAATCCGCGCCGACTGGATTGTATACACCCAGCCATGGTTGATCCGGCCGATCATCCAGCCAAAGGCCATGACTTGGGGCATTGTCACGACTATCCAAACCATCATTGATACCTGGAACTATCACACCAGCATCAATCAAATTAGATCCTTTCCTGGGGCGAAAATCATAACTCTGTCTTTGGTCATCCCACGGAACTTCACCAAACTGCTCTATAAGAGTTTCTTCAGATTCAGCATGCCAGCCATACCAGGGGTCTGCCAGTTCAATCTGTGGTGACGGAAAATAAGAACACCAATTATCTACACAGCGTCTCAAAAACCGCCCATACCAAATGCCAGAAGCTGCAAATGCTTCATACTTTGTAGCATCATCAATAAGTGAATCTCCTTCGGTTAAACCTGCTGAAGGGACACAATCAAGTGATGTGCAATCCAAAGAACTTTCTGCTATACTATTAAGAATTCTTGAGTTAACATTACCAGGTTCAGTAGCCCCAGCCCTATCCGGACCACAATACTTACCCCATCCAAGAGAGATATCGTTCCTTCTATTATCGTATGTGGTAACATGGTACACTTCATGGTAATCACCTTTCAGTTTCATACCGCGACTGGCACCTATGGCAACAACATGATGAACATCCCCTTCAGTGCCGCCGCAGGCACTATTAAACCGCATACCATTGAGACCTGGCATATTTATGATCCATGAGTAACGTGTCGTGCCATATTCAACAGTTGCTCCATTTCTTTGGATGCCGCTTCCATCAACACCATCGTATAAATTTTCAAAACGGCTATATTCCACTAGTGAACCTCTGCCAGGCCATAAACCCGCATTGGTACTATTTTCCACAGTGAGATAACGATAATATGCTGGCCCTGCATGATCTCCGCCAATATAGTTTGCTGAACCATGAAACCAATCATTATACCTGACTAAAACATTTTCTACTGTAGATTGATGTCCAACACCCCAAAAGGGAGATCGACCATTGCTATATTCGAAGATACAATTTCTGATAATCATATGATCACTAAAACCATTACTGTTTCCAGTGTTTAAACTGGATTCTCCGCCAAAGAACGCACCGAATGAAAACCTGCAATCTTCCATAGTCCTATAATTGCAATTACTGAAAATTTGTGCGCCGGCAAAAAAATGTATATTTCTGAATTCAAGATTATCCGAGTCTAAAAAATTCATATTTATTACCCTCACCCTTACCCGGACATTTGGGGATGAAAAGTTGAAATTTTCACCGGGGTAGATATATAGAGTGCTCGTGCTGGCATCAAATGACCACTCTTCCACTGTATCTAAGTTTGCATATTCCCCCGGTAAATAATAATCAATACCATTAGGATAGGCCGGGGAATCTAAATACGGCCATGCATCGGCACTATCGGGGCTATATAAGAAAGGATTCTTCCCAATATTTTCCCAGACAGTATTCGGTTCAGGGTTCCTTGGATTCCCGGTGGTGGGATCGGTAGGATTTTTTATATTAAAGGGGAGAGCCGGTATCATATACCTGTCATCCACAAACACACTGTAGAGGGTATCAACCGGCCTCAGGATCTGTTTTGAAACGTCATCCATATCCAGAACCGCTTTCCATATACCATTTACATGATATTCCCACTCTGCATTAATGGGTACAGTACCATCGATTATCACATCTTCACCGGGATACCCTTCAAAAGTAATTGTTGGAGCCGGTACGGAGCCAGTAGGCCAATCAAAACCATTAAACCGATATTTGTTGAGAAGCTCATTATATCTCCCTCCCTTGATATAAATACGGTCCCCCGGCTGTGCATCATCCATCGCACTGCGGATGGTGGGATATGGGCAATTGGTACTCCCATCGGGTCCATTAGGACAATCATCAGAATAATATTCTTGTAAAATCTCATTATTATCATAGTCACCGTGTACGTCACCAGGAAAAATCCCGATAGGATCAACAGTTCCGCTTTTATCAATTAACTTCCAATCTTCATTGAGATCCATTGTAAAATAGGATACAAGCCCTTCTCTGTCATCTAAATTCAGAGTATCATTCATTGCTGCCTGAATCTGTTCCTGGGTCCTGGCCACGTTCCACATTCGGACCTCATCCATTTTCCCCCGGAAGGATGATCCCAGCATTTTTACAGGTACTGCGACTGGAGTTTCTCCTGCGTGATTGTCACTTTGCACCAGTTCACCATTTACATATAATTTTAAATTTTCACCATCAAACGTAACGGCTATATGTTGCCATGTCTCTTGTTGTATTTCCGTTTCCTCAACTATTTCACGTGTTCCCTGACTGCCCACTCCGATTCCAAATCCATATCTAATCTGATTGCCATAATGAATCGATAATGATGGCGGTCTTTGCGAGCTATTACCGCCGACATCCGGGTGCCCATTGCCCATGATTTCGCGATGATGGGCTGTAGCGCCATCCGCCACATACTTGTCCATATAGACCAGTGCTTCCTGGGTATAATTGATCCAGTCTGTGGGTGCATTGTCAGGCGGTTCTTCTTCTCCATTCCATAAATGGACCTCATCGGTACCTGTCACACTGTGGCTGGGGCCGTCACCAAATCCATCAAACAAAAGGTAGTTATCCGTCCCATATTGCGAAAGTGCGCTTTGATCCACAATTAGATCTACACCATTTGCAATTGAGACAATCAGTAATAGTGGTAATAAGATTAGGGAATTATGTATTGGCCATTTCACAATCATCTACTCATTTAAATATAATTATTTCCAATTATTAAATTAATAACAAATCACCGACCAGCTTGGATTACTGAAGGGTCAATACGCAAAAGAAAGATAGACGAACCACTTCCAGCAAGTACCAGATCTCCATCATCCAATTGAATAATGGACTTGTTTACTCTTCTTAGACTTGCAGTCCAAACAATCTCACCATTTTCGTCTATTTTTGTTAAATAAAATTGGTTATCCAGCAAATAATATCCACCATCCACAGCAGTAATAATGTCATTATATCCATAATGGCTGTAGCTCGGCTCTCCAGATCCATTGTAACAGTGTTCCCATTCCATACTCCCGGAACTGCTTCGTTTTACAATATAATTATAGTTATAATTATGGCAAAATCCGCCTGCGACAAAACCACCATCTGGAGCTTCACACACAGCATTGAGTGTTTGCTGGGTATTATCTCCAAAGCGTTTTTTCCAACTCTGGACACCATCGGCACTGGTCTTAACCATGAAATGCTTATAGGCCCCATGGGCCGTACCGGATAAACCCGCGAATACAATTTTGCCATCCGATGCTTCAATCAATGAGATGCCTTCGTTATAGTCGGAGCCAGAGTATGTTTTATTCCAGAGTAAAGTGCCGCTGCTTGAATATTTTCGCAAAAAAGCCTTGGAATTGAACCCGTCATCATTCTGGGTGCCGGTAATAACGAAACCCCCATCCTGCGTTTCTATTACATCTTCACCCCAGTCATTCTTATCAGCGGTCCCAACGGTCTCCTGCCACTCCATATTCCCCGCTGCATCCGTTTTTATTACCCAGAGATATTCCAAATCAGGGAAAGTACCTGTAAAGAAACCTGTGGCTATATAACCGCCATCAGAACACTGACTGACACTTTTTAAAACTTCGCCATCACCGATCTCATAAGTCTGACCCCACTCAAGAATTCCATCTTCATTGGTCTTTAACAGCATTCCCTGATTCTGCTCTGAACCGGACAGTATGAGACCTCCATCGCTGGTCTGGCGGACACAATGGGCTTGTCCGCCGCCTGGGCCCAGGTTGTAGGTGTACAGCCATTTAGCCTGAAAATCGCCAACCATATATTCACAGCTGCCGTCATCTACAGTTGCCGTATTATCATAGTTTGTGGCCAGATTATTGGTGCAGCCGCATATTTCATTTACCGGGCATTCAACCAATGACTCGGTCAATGACTCCGTCTCATCTTCACAAGACCACAAAACCAATGCAAAAATAATTATTAAAGATGAAAGACGATTGGGCATTTCTTAATTATTGCTGAACTGTGTTGCCTTCTGAATCTGTTTTGGTCAATCTTAAATGGTGGCTCATGTTAGCCAGTCCACCATCATTATAACCAAAAAAGAGAAAGCCGCCGTCAAAGGCATTCACGATCCCCGCTCCTTCATTGTCGCTGGCCTCACCGCCGTAATTGTTGGACCATAAAAGTGTACTGGAATTCGCATTGAACGCCCATACTTTTGGTTCAATATTATCTATCGGCATAGCGTATTTAAAACCCATACTGATAATGGTCTGGCCATCATCTGTTAGTGATAGGGTCCGGAGCTCATCACCCCTGGATATCCCAGAACTATAATCAGGCTCATCCCATTCCCAAAGTATTGATCCAGTAGAACTCATCTTCAATAGCCAGGCATTGATGGGGTGCTGCTTTGTATGCCGCTTCCTGCCCGAAACTGCATAGTTGCCATCAGGTAAGGGGACAATATCCGTGGCTCTTTCCCAATAGGGCCCGCCATACTTTGCTTCCTGGACCATATTCCCTTCGCTGTCTGTTTTGACAAACCACAGGTCCATATACCCATAAAATGAACAGTTAAACCCATCCCCTTCATGCTCGAATTCACCTACTGTAATAAAACCGCCGTCATCGGTCTGCACCACAGCATTGAACTGGTCCTCATCACAGTCCCCGCCATAGCGTTGTGTCCACTGAATACTTCCCCCTTCACCGATCCGGGCCATAAAGGCTGATTTTTGATTCGTCTCCGCTGCGTTTACGTACCACCATCCCACTAAGAGATAATCCCCTTCCAGTGTCTGAATAATATCCTGACCATGATGAGGCCTGGAATAATCCAGTTCTGTTAACCATTCTGTCTGTCCGGCGGAATCAGCTTTTATAACATACCCTGTTCCGTAGCTGGGATGGGTAGGATATACTGATGAACAAAGGATAAAACCACCATCCGACGTCTGGTTAACAGCGGTAGCAAACTGATAGCCCTCTCCAAAGTCACCCTGGGGCTGGGGAATCTCATCGAATACTCTGCTCCAGACTTCATTCCCTGATTCGTCCACTTTCAACAGCCAGGGCCTTTTCGTTTTTTTTCCTGCAAGTACATAACTGCAGTCATCATCCAAACGGATCAGGTCATAACCCGTATTGCCAGGACCGCCGACTTCCTTTGAAAATAGTGTATCCAGCCCGCAGTTTAATATATTCTGATTACCTGCTGCATTAGCGCTTGGAGTGTCCGGCTGTTCTTCACAGCTCCAAAATAAAAACCCAAAAACAAGCAGAAGCGATATTATTTTATTAATCACAGTCGCTCGTATTTTGACTTCCCATTCTACCGGTAAGACAAGAAGGATATGGTGGGCAAAATTTATTATTGCGAATATCTACAAAGTTGTAGTGATTCCATCTCAAATTCAAATCGCAAATACTCTCCGGTATCACACCTGTGAGTTGGTTATGTCTAAGGTTAATTGTTCTCAAGGATAGCCCCCCATCTTCATAGGGATCCCCACTCTCGTAAAAAGCCTCCAAATTCCATATTTCCAGTGGCACTTCTCCTGTGAGTTGATTTCGATTCAAATATAAATAATGCAAATTGGTACTACCTAACTCAGCAGGGATAGAACCTGTGAGTTGATTATCATTTAATTTCAAACCAGTCAGATTGGTCCGGTTACCCAGCTCTGGTGGAATGTACCCTGTGAGTTGACCATTCTCCCACCAAATTTTGCTTAATTCACTTAAATCACCTAAAATTGCTGGAATAGTAGTGATTTGGGTATTGGAAAAATCCACAAACTCTAATTCTTCTAAATTTCCTATGCTTTCTGGGATAATAGAGATTTCATTACCCTCATTGGAAAAATCCAAACCATTTAATCTCCCATTGCCATATTCACCACCATACCATCGCTGTATACCGATTTCTAATGGTTCTCCGCTCAAACTCTCGTTTACATCAATAAAATCTTGAAGAACATCCAAATCAGATTGATAAAAACACCATCCATCGTATATATCCCCACCATTTATTGGTGGTGGATCATTTATAGCCGTATATCCGTCAGCACAATCCGGATAGGGATTACAATTTTGATAATTAACTATGTCTATTGTCCACCCTATAGTTTCGAATTCTACAAAGCACTGAGGGTAAGGAGGACAAAAATTATTGCGTGAAAAAACATTGGCAGTACTATTGCATTCGTATGTCTGTGTCCGGCAAACATCAACGTTACATAATTCCTCTGGAATGACTCCTCTAAGATTGTTATCTGCTAACCAGAGCTTTGCTAAGCTACTTAGGTTGCCAAGCTCAGGCGGAATTTCCCCATTAAGTTGATTATTGAGCAGATTCATTTCAACTAAAAATTCCATATCTCCCATTTCCGGAGGTATTGGTCCATCAATTTGATTATAGGAAAAATCCACATATCCAAGTTCATCCAGATCACCTATTGAAGCAGGCAGGGGTCCCGTAAGATTATTATGGGAAAGATTAAAAGCGATCCAAATTTCAGTGTCAAAATCAACGTTATAATATTCCGGATCCCATAACCCTAAATTTTCCAGATTCCCTATATTAGATGGTATTGGGCCTGTGAGTTCATTATAAGAAAAATTTAAGGTGTGTAATTTGGTCAAATTTCCTATCTCTTGAGGGATTCTACCGCTGTGATTATTATTGCTCGAACTGAGATTTCTTAATTCAACTAGATTACCAACTGTAGATGGTATTTCCCCGGTGAGTTCATTTCTGCCAAAAGAGAGTTTATGAAGCTTAGTTAGATGACCAATTTCTGGAGGAATTGATCCTGTAAGTGCATTATATGATAAATTTAAATTAATCAGATTAGTAAGATTGCAAATCTCAGTCGGTATTTCGCCTGTAAATTTTGAATCTGTAGTACCCCCCCAATAGTTACTACCATTAAAAATGATTAAGTTGGTTAGAAGTGCAATCTCCTTTGGGAGAGGGCCTGATGGTTTACTTGCAAAAGCGTCTCCAAAGGTAATTTCTGTAGTATTTTCAATTGAATAACATTCCCCTAATATTTTTACTCCATCTGTACCATCATCTGCTGTACAAAGATTCTCTTCATTAATATCTTCAAGAGGCGGACAATCAGGCAATTCGATTGTTATGTATCCTCCTTCATTAATATCGCTTTGCTCTGGTTCTTGTTCACCACAACTCCAAAAAGCCAACCCAATAAACAATAAGAGTGATATATATCCAATCACAGTCAGGTCTACCCATCATTACCGGTTAATTTTCAACGACAAAAACACCCTTTGCTTCTCCCTCATACCAGTTTTCCAATCCTGCAGGAACGTCATACTCATTCACAAGGTAATGCAGATCACCATTAAGCCAATAGCAGGCACTCAGGTAACTATAATTATAGCTGGTATCCCGGGTTGCTACACCTACAACAATTTTATTGTTGTTTGCCACACGAATATCATAAGCTTCACCTGTTCCAAAATCAGTCAAGGGGCCTCCTTCTAGATCACGAATATTTTTATTTTTCCAATACTGTGGAAATGTTCCACCAGTGGTCTCTTCCTGACCCCAAAATTCATACCAGTCAGTAGAGCCTGCAACATAGACATCATCACCATATATGGTAATTCCCCATCCCTTTGAACCATAAATATCCATACTTGAACCGCCCAAAAATAGGTCGGTCCTTGTAGTATGGCGCCAATACCCAGCTGTTGGTACATACCCTGCAAAATAATCCGGACGAAGTGTATAGCCTGCGTAATACCTCATAGTGCCATCCATAATGGCAATATCATTGACTTCGCCATCACCACCATCGGGAACCGGAAGGCTAGTCCGGTTATTTCCATCTTTCCAAAAACAAGGGATAATGTAATGATGATTATTCATAAAATAACCGCCAATATAGACAGACCCGTTATCACGCACTGCAACTCCAAATGCCTGCGAGTCTCCATTGGTAGTCAGGTTGATCCGTTCCCCATTTTTCCAATAACAGGATCCATTATTAAACCAACCGGCAACATAAATATCATTTCCATGAACTGCAATTGCTTCAGCCTCTCCTCCATTGCCTGGAAGTTCATATATATCTTGATTAATCCAATAGCAGGCTTCATATATTTCCCCTTGCCCAGAAGTATATACCGTACCATCAACAACAGCTATATCTGTTGCCCAGGCTCCACCGGGAAGTTCATAGCGGACACCATCTACCCAGTAGCAGGTTGTATAAACACCTTCTGAGTTATACGAACTACCTACGATATATACTGTATATCCTTCAATTATATAAGAATTGCATATTCCATCGTTATCATCATCAGGACCATCATTGGAAGGATCATTGTATCCTGAAGAACAATCATCGCAACCATCCTGATCGGCATCAGCGCAGGCCATATTATCATATGGATGTGAATCATCCTCATCCTGGACACCATCCCCATCCTTATCATTATCACTATCATCGCATATGCCATCACTGTCAAAATCATTAGCAATGATCACCCCGTCTACACAAGTATCACAATTATCATCATCAAAGATACATGATCTGTTGTCTACTGTGGCTACTGGGTTATAATTACAGGCTGCGGGGTCCATACAGCCGCACTCATCACAGGTGCTCCAATCTGCACCGGTAATTATACCAACGTTCCCATTGCCGCTTGCATCAGAAAGAGTGATCCCTTCCCCTTCATTCATTCGCCAATACCCCTGTAAACCAGTTAATGATGAATAATCATCGGAATTTGCGGATGCATTGGTTAAACCATAGCCAGCATTGTAAAGGCTGCTTAT
>Ga0066863_10000401_pt1 | contig 20787 bp, 19 predicted proteins | sample ETN02SmetaG_2_FD_65495 | JGI IMG/M metagenome (GOLD analysis project Ga0066863, IMG submission 65495) | Marine microbial and viral communities from oxygen minimum zone, Eastern Pacific Ocean - ETNP2014F10-02SV253 | ecosystem: Environmental > Aquatic > Marine > Oceanic ...
CGCTACGTCTCCAGGCTTATAATAAGTTACTTTCGCTGCTGCGTCAGTCAGAAAAAGTACCTTATCTGCGGCTGGAACTACAGCTTCTACACTTTCGGATGTATCAAATGTAACAAATGATACAAGCAAAAGAGCTGCTAGACTCAGAAAAGAAATAATTTTAAATGGGTTTTTCACTTCGACCCCCTTTTTAAGATTTTAATAAAATTACAAGTTAATAAAAAATAATCACAAATAAAATGGCGAGTAGTTAACTTAACCACTCTTTTGTCAAATCTATTTAAAAGATTATTCAATTAATTTTTACCACTTTGTTGTGAATTTTACTACAGTATTGAACAACATCTGAAAAGAAGTGTCAATACTCTCTAAGGCTAAATTTTCATTACTTTTTATAAATAAGAGTGATGGAAATCTAAACTTGAAGCTCAGAAATCATATATATTTGCGGAATCTATGTCAATAGTAATAAAGTTCTTAATATATAATTAATAAAATAAATATATAAAATATTTACATATTGCAACAAAAAATTTTTATTTTATACTTGAATAAGAAACTATTACGGTAAACAAATATCAGAGAGAGAAAAGGAAAATTTTGAAAATATCAGATGTTAAAACAAAAATTTACAAATGGGATTTGCCACAACCAATAACAAATGGACTACATACCTATTCAACAGTTTCACTTAATATCATAGAAATCCATACGGACGAGGGTATTACAGGAATTGGATTAACTGGTGGAGTCAAAGACGGGGAAAAAATCGTAAAAGAAATCATTGAATATTTAAAAACAAGGTTAATAGGATTAAATCCTTTGGATAATGAAATGATATGGAAATTATTATGGGAACCGAAAATCATAGGAAGAAGAGGAATTACCACAAGAATTATTGGAGGAATTGATTTGGCATTATTAGATTTTAAAGCCAAGTTATCAAATATGCCCGCATATAAACTTCTTGGAGGATATACAGAAAACGTAAGAGCTTATATAGCTGGAGGATATTATGAAGATGGTAAAGGGTTAAAAGAATTAGGCATGGAAATGGAAGAAAGTTTAAAAATGGGTGCAACGGCTGTAAAAATGAAAATCGGTGGGGTTTCAATAAATGAAGATGCAGAAAGGGTAAAAACTGTCAGAGAAACAGTAGGAAGCAATATTGATATTATGGTTGATGCAAACTGTGCTTATAATTTAAACCAGGCTATAAAGATAGCTGACAAAATTGAAAAATACGATATTTTTTGGTTTGAAGAGCCTTTATTACCTGATGATTATAATGGATATAAAATATTATCAGCAAAAAGTTCAATACCTATTGCCACAGGTGAAAATGAATATACAAAATTTGGATTTAAAGAATTAATAGAAAAAAATGGGGCAACAATAATCCAGCCTGATGCTTTAATCATGGGTGGTGCAACAGAATTTATGAAAGTAGCCTCATTTGCCGAAACACATCATTTAGACATAGCACCTCATGGTAATCAAAATGTACATATTCAACTTCTTTGCGCAATACCAAATGGTTTAATTCTTGAATATTATGTAAGCTCTACAGATCCTCTTTGGGGCCAAATATACCAGAACGATTTAAAATTAAAAAATGGAATGGTAAGCCCTCCTGATGTTCCCGGAATGGGATTAGAAATAAAAGAGAAAAACTTAGAAAAATATAGAGTTATCTAAATTACTCTTCAGATTTATCGTCAGTCTTAGAATCAGCTGAATCATCACTTTCATCGCCTTCATCAGACTCTTCTCCTTCAGCAAGCTCTTCTTCGACTTCTTCTTCCTCGACTTCAATTCTAGGTGGTATTACTCTTGCAACTGCAAATGTTTCGTCAGAAACAATTTGCACTCCTTCGGCAATTTCAATATCACCTACTAAAATACTCTGTTCCAAAGATTCTATAACAGATATATCTAATTCAAGGGATTTTGGAACACTATCTACTTTACTTGACACTCTTATTGTTTCCATTAATTTAATCAATACACCACCTAAGTTTTTCACTGCGGGTGACTCTCCAATTAAATAAATAGGTACTTCTACTTCTACATGGTCATCTTTTCCAACTATCTGAAAATCAACATGAAGAATTTGCTCAGTTAATGGATGTCTTTGAACTTCCCTTGCAAATGCAATAATATCATTCTTGCCATCACTCAAAGTTATTGGACTTGAAAATCCTGCTAAATCTAAGATGTTAATCAATTCTGACATTTTAACCTGCATAGAAGCAGAGTCAAATTCAGATCCATATAAATGAATAGGAGTGATTCCTTGATTTCTCAAAGTTTTCACTTTTTTTCCTTCAGTAATTCTTTTCTGTATTTGCAGAATAGCTTCCATATCAATAATATAAAATAATAAATAAATTATTCAAAGACTAAATTAGCTACAATAATCTATCACAACACCAACCCATAAACAATACAATGATTTGGTGTATTTTAAACAACTATATTATGAAAAAGGAAAAAAAGTGAAAGTATCAAAAGCACAGGAATCTGATATTCCAGAAATAATTCAATTCAATATAAATATGGCTATGGAAACTGAAAATAAAAAATTAGACAAAGAAACTGTCACAAAGGGAGTTCATGAAGTGTTTAATTCTCCATCTCTAGGTTACTACATTATTGTTAAAGATTCCTCAGGGATACTTGGTTGCTTAATGATAACTTATGAATGGAGTGACTGGAGAAATGGTTTATTTTGGTGGATTCAAAGCGTATATGTAAAAAAAGAATATAGAAGAAAAGGGGTTTTTAGAAAAATGTATAAATTTATACATGAAAGAGCAATTGCTGATAAAAAATGTACTGGAATAAGATTATACGTTGAAAACAATAACTCTATTGCTCAAAAAGTATATAACAATCTTGGTATGACAGAAACATACTATAAATTATTCGAAGTAGATTTTAATGAGTAATTAAAGTGAACTGATAAATTTCTTATATATATCATTAGCAATAGACACATCCCAGGTTGCAATCCCTAAAGATTTGAAAAAGATTTTATTTTTATTTTCAGATAATTTAAATTGAGTTTTAAAAATATCTGAAAAATATATTACATCTTTCCATTGCAATAAACCTTTTGAAACCGGGTTTAACAAATCTCCACTTTCTAATTTAGCTTGATCTATATCATCAGCAATCACTAAATTACAATTTGCAATAGTTTCCTCATCAATTTCTATATAGTAAGGAGTTGCAGCACCCATTCCTATTATTAAATATTGATCTTTCAAATAATTATAATTAATCACTGGTGTAGAAGAATTTGTTGCAGTAATTATCACATCACTATTTATCAAAGCATCTTCCATAGAATCACAATTAAAAAATTCTTGTTTGGGAAATAACTTTTGAAAATCAACAACAAATTTTGTTCTTCTAATTTTATTAGGACTAAAAATAAAAATTTTCTTATAATCAACATTTGATGTAATAACTGATTTTAATTGCTGATGTGCTTGAAAACCTGTACCAATGATAGCTAAATTACTCATATCTTTAGTTCTTAATTTGTTGATAGCCAAAGATGTAACAGCTGCCGTTCTATATCTTCCAATTTCCTCAGCTTCTAAAATAGTCAATAAATTTTTCTGATGAAAATCATATAAGTAAATATAATAAAAATACTTACCATTATTGACCACGTAATGTTTTATCCCAAACACATTCATTTCAGGAATTGAGGCCGTCATATCCGCTAATAATTTTGAATCACCAAAAGATTTAGTAGTTCTTGGTTTCAAATATACCGAACCATCACTTTGCATTTTCATCACTGATTCTACTGAATTATATGCAAGTTCCATAGAAATTAATTCAGAGACAATAGAATGATTAATAATTTTCAAATCTAACAACCTGTTAATTATGCTTTGGTAGCTACAATTTCCATCCAATTACGTTGAACAAAATTAAGCTTCATTTCTTTGAAAGTATCTTTTACAGCTTTTTGCAGAGACTCGCTAGCAATATCTAAATTCACACCAGGCATAATGCCTTCTATAAAATCTTTAAAACCGCTGATATCCATCCAACCATCAATGGGAACATTTACTTCGCGTATTTTAGTATTCATTATTTTCATTCCACAATTTTCCAAAACTTTTTTGTATTGATTAGGATTAAGTTGAATTCTGGATTCAATTTTTTCAGCTTTAACTGGACGTGTATTATATTCCTTTGATAATATTCTCATTGATTTAAACATCCATTTCCTATAAAACCCCAATGTATGTTCAGGGTGAGCACCATCAAAAAATGAAGAATTAAATGCAAATCTCCCGCCAGGTTTAAGAATTTTCATAACATCTTTTATAACAAGTTCTTTATCATCTAAGTAATGAATAGCATTGCAAAGAACAACCAAATCAACTTTATCTTTAATTTTTGAAGAAAATTCCTCATAACGACTTTGTACAAATGTAATCATAGAATCAGAAACCGATTTCAGATTAGCTTTTGCTTCTTTTAATGAGATATCTGAGAAATCTACAGCAATAATTGAAGAATTCACACTGTTAATTTCATTAAGTTTTTCTATGATAATTTTACTGATACCACCACTTCCACATCCTAGATCTACAATTTTCAGATTCGATTGTATATCCAAAGAATCAATTAATTCTTTATTAACATTACTATAAAAATCATTGTCAGAAAATTTTGAAAACCCAAAATTTGCATCACTCATATTAAAACCTTTACTTTTTTATAAAAACTATATCATAAATATTTATAATATAAAATTTCTATACAACAGAAAATAATTCAGTAAAATGAGTTTCCTGTAAAGTTGGATATATTCCACTAAACAAAGAAGTTATTTCTTTTGTAGCTCTAACTTTATCCCTAGAATTCATATAATCTTCATAAGATTCCCATCTTTGTATAGTTTGAACTTTACCATGAAGTCCGTAAGATGCTCTTAAAATTTCAATTCCCGGAAATCCATTATCTACAAAAGCTTGCTGAACTTTTTTCAATAAACTCATCATAGTGCCGCCTGTCCCTGCTTTAGGGATATAAGTTCTCATTACAATTATCATAAGTCATCCTCCTGAAATAGCTGGTAAAAAATGCACTTCACTGCCTGGTTCTACATCTTCAAGTAAGCCCATAGGTGTGATATTCCCATCAACAGCAACTGAAATACTCGATTTAATTTTATGTCCTTCTACTAATTTGGATTTAATTCCTGGAAATTTTAAATCTAAATTATTAACTATTGTTCTAACATTAGGACCTTCCACATCAATTTGACTTACATTATTTGTAAATTGATGTAATAAAGCTGGAATAAACACTTTAGCCATTATCTATCCGATATTATTTTCCATTAGTTTTTTTAACTATAGCTGCAGGATTAATTGGCAGAAAATTAAATCTGACTCCTGTCGCCTGTCTAATTGCATTTGCAATCGCAGGAGTGGGAGGAACTATATTAGCCTCTCCAACACCCCTAACTCCATAAGGATGTGCGGGATCAGGAACTTCAACTATTATAGTGTTAATTTTTGGTAAATCAAGACTTGTAGGCATTCGATAATCAAGAAGCGAACTGTTATTCATAACTCCTTGTTTATCATAAAAATATTCTTCATTCAAAGCCCATCCAATTCCTTGTGCACTTCCTCCTTGCATCTGACCTTCAACATAACTTGGGTGAATTGCCTTTCCAGCATCTTGGACAGAAGTGAAATCTAGAATTATTACTTTTCCGGTTTCAGGATCATATTCAATGTCAGCTATAGATCCTGCAAAAGATCCACCAACTTTCTTTGGATTAATTGATCCGGTCCCTGCTATTGATCCGCCACTTTCTTCTAATTGTGAAGCCAATTCTTTAAATGACATATTTAACTCAGGGTCAGCTTTGGAACTAAATTCTCCATTTTCATAATTTATTGAGTCTATAGAAATTCCCCATATTTTAGCAGCTCTTTTTATCATTTTAGATTTTACTTCTTCCGCAGCTAAATGAGCAGCATATCCAGTAGAAAATGTGGTTCTACTTCCTCCAGTTACATTTGTATATCCAACTGAATCTGTATCAACAACAGAAGGATTTACATCATTATAAGATATACCTAAAGTCTCAGCAGCTTGCATAGCAATAGACGCTCTAGAACCTCCAATATCTGTTGAACCTTCATTAAGATTGATTGTACCATCGCTATTTACCATAATATTGCATGATGATTGTAATCCGGCATTAAACCAATATCCTACAGCAATACCTCTTCCCTGATTAGGGCCATCTAATGATTTCTTATATTGAGGAGAATTTTTCATTGATTCTAAAACTTCTACAAGTCCAACAACAGGAAATTTTGGGCCATCAACTCTTCTATCTCCTTCCTTAACAGCATTTAGTAATCTTAAATCAATTGGATCAATATTCAATTTCTTTGATATCTCATCAATAATCTGTTCTGTAGCAAATGCAGCATTTGGAGATCCAGGTGCTCTATATGGTGCAGTTTTTGGTTTATTAACTATAACATCATACCCATCTACTAATTGATTTGCGCAATTATAAGCAGCAAAAACACATTGAGAACCCATTCCTACCGGAGATCCGGGGAAACCGCCAGCTTCAAATGCTAGCTCAGCCTGCATAGCTGTGATTTTTCCATTATTTTTTACTCCAATTTTAACCCATGTATAACCACCAGGTGTTGGCCCGGATGATTCAAATACTTCTTTTCTTGACATTATAATTTTAACAGGCCTGCCAGTTTTCTTTGATAATAAAGCAGCTACAGGTTCCTGATATATTGGAATTTTTCCACCAAATCCTCCCCCTATTTCCATTGGTACAACTTTAATTTTTGATATCGGTACATCTAAAATACTAGATATCTCATCTCTGTCAGGGAAAGAACCCTGAGTACTATTCCATACAGTAATAGAATCATCAGCTCTCCAAAGTGCTGTTGCCGCATGAGGTTCTATATAGCCCTGATGAACCATCACAGTAGAATATTTTCCTTCAACTACTAAATCAGCCTCTTCGAATCCTTTGGATACATTTCCTATTTTATGTTGGAAATGTTCATCAATATTATTATTTGTTGTTGTCATTTCACCAAATTCTTTCATGAATGCATTTTCATGAATAATCTCTGAGCTGTCATTCATTGCCTCTTCTACACTTAATGAAGGTGATAAGATTTCATAATCAACTTTTATTGAATCCAACGCTTCTTCTGCAATATGTGCATCAATTGCTGCTACCCCAGCTATAGCATGTCCAACATATAAAACTTTATCTTTAGCCAAATGATTCCCTCTTGCATAAGCAATGGAACTTGTTTCATTTGGACTATCAGGCAAATCTTTTGAAGTCACTACGGCTAAAACACCTTCAATTTTAAGAGCTTCATCATAATTTATAGATTTAATTCTTGCATGCGGATGTGGACTTCTTAATATCTTTCCATGTAACAATCCGCTAATTTCAAAATCTGCACCATACAAAGCTCTTCCAGTAACTTTATCTGCACCATCAGGCCTGACAGGGCGAGTTCCAATAACTTTATAATTCTTTGAATCTTTTACACTTGACATTTTCTATCCTCCCACTTGAATTCTCTGAGCAGCATCTTGTACTGCTCTCACAATCTTATCGTAACCTGTGCATCTACATAAATTATTGGCAAGCCACCATCTAATTTCATATTCAGATGGATTAGGATTATGATCAAGCAATGCTTTAGTTGCTATTATAAAACCAGGAGTACAAATTCCACATTGCAAAGCTGCGTTTTCTAAAAACGCATCTTGTATAGGATGCAACTTATCTCCATCAGCAATACCTTCTACTGTAGTTAATTCTTTTCCTTCCACTTCTACACCTAATACAAGACAAGAAGTTACTGTTCTTCCATCTAAAATTACAACACAAGCACCGCAATTACCGTCATTACACCCTTCTTTAGTACCTGTTAATCCAATAATATCTCTAAGGCACTCTAAAAGACTTTGCCTTGGTTCACATAGAAATTCTACTGCTTCACCATTAATTGTTGTTTGTACATGAGTTTTCTTTGACATTTAATTCTCCTTTGCTCTTTCTATTGATTGTTTTAGAGATCTTTTAGTTAATACTGTACACAAATGCTGTCTATACTCTGCAGTTCCTCTCATATCTGAAATAGGCTTAGTAGCATCTTTAGCTAATTCTCCAGCCTTTTCAATATTTTCATCGTTGATATCTTTTCCAGATAGAAAATCTGTTATAGAAGTTACGTGTAATGGTGTTGGAGCTACTGAAGCTAAAGCTACCTGTACATCTTTAAATGTACTACCATCATCACTTAATTCCACCGATGTTCCTACACCAACTACTGCAATATCCATTTCATTCCTTGGGGTAAATCTCATATAATGAGCTCCTGAATTTTGTTTTGGGGATGGAATATTGATAGAAACTACCATCTCGTTATTTTTTAATATAGTAGATCCAGGACCTGTACAAAATTCATTGATTGAAACTTCTCTTGAATCATTTAAGGTATGTATAGAAGCTGTAGCTCCTAAAACTATTAAAGCTGGAATTGAATCACCACTAGGAGCAGCATTACAAAGATTTCCACCCAAGGTTGCTCTGCCTTGTACGGGGATTCCACCAATAATCGTGGTTGCATCTACAATACACTTATAATATTTTCTTACATCTTCATGATTATATAATTTATAAAGAGGAACTGCACCACCAACCGTTAAACCAGAATCCTGATTATAAGATAATTCATTTAATTCTGGAATTTCCTTACTATCCAATAAAAGATCTGGTTGTTCCCTTCTAATTCTTAATTTAACTAACATATCAGTGCCACCAGCTAATATTTTGGTGGTTTCTCCATTGTTCTGCAAAATTTCTAAAGCTGCCTTTAAATTAGTAGGTCTTTCATAATCAACATATTTCATTTGTATACCCCGAATATTTAAATTCTATTAAATTCTAAATAAATACTGTCAGCATTAAATCTATTTAACTAGGTTCGTTTACACTAGTTATCATATTTATTAAATAGTAATGCATGTAGAAATTTATTATAAATAAATCAATTCTTTTTTGCACTCAGAATATATTAAAAACGTTCAAAAAGTACTAATATATGGTACATTATTTAAAATAGCGGAACATAGGAATAAAAAATTATGAAAAGCAGGACAGGTATAGAATTATTTTTAGCAGCTCTCAAAGAATATAACATTGATCATATATTTGGTAATCCAGGGACTAGTGAAAGTGCAATTACAAACTCTTTATCTCTACCTGAATACAAAAATTTTAAATATTTTCTAGCTGTACAGGAAGGTGTTGCTATGGGAATGGCTGACGGATGGGCAAGGGCAACTGGTCGAACTGCATTTGTAAATCTTCACATTGATAGCGGTCTTGCTAACGGAATAAGTTTATTAATAAATGCTTTTTACGGTGGGGCTCCTATAGTTTTAACTGCAGGAAATAAAGATATCAGAAAACTCAATTCTTATAGATCCAATTTAGTAAATATGGTTAAAGAATTTACAAAATGGTCAGCAGAAATAACTCATATAGAACAATTACCTGAAATGACTATGAGGGCATTTAAAGAAGCATCAACTCCACCTACTGCACCTACATTCTTATCAATATCTGCAAACGTGTTCGATGAACTAACAGATCTCGAAGTAATAAAACTTCCTCAAATTTCAAATAATTTCAGTCCTGATTTTAACTCAATAGAAATTTTATCAAATAAAATTATCGAATCGGATAACCCTCTGATCATTTTAGGTGATAGAATTTCTCACTCTGATTCTTCAAATCAGGCAGTAAAATTTGCAGAACTAACAGGATCTAAAGTTTATGTTTCTTCGACATCTGAGATTAATTTCCCAACTGATCACAAGCAATATTTAGGTACATTACCAAATCTTCTGCCAAAAGCTAAAGAAATTATTGATAAACATGATTTGGTAATATCTATAGGAAGTAATGTTTTCGACGGATTTTTTTATATAAAAGGACAACTCTTTGGCAACAAAACCTATCATGCACATATAGATTCTTCAGCATCTGCAATAAGTAGAAACGAACAAACTAACCTAGGGATAATTTCTAGTCCAAATACTGCATTGAAATCTCTAATTGATAATGTAAATAGTAAAATAGACGGGGAAGTAAGAGAAAAAATATCTCTAAGAACAAAAGATATACACAAAGAATTCGAAAAGATATTTTCTGCGAATAAAAAAACTACTCAAGATAAATTTAATGAGAATCCAATGAGTTCTTATAGACTGTTTTCAGAACTCTCAGAAGTATTATCTGAAGATGTGATCATCATTGATGATTCAGTATCTTCAAGGCAAGCATTAATGGCCACAAATAACTTTAAATCAAAAAAATTATATGGTGAACGTGGCGGAGCAATAGGATGGGGTATGGGTGCAACCATGGGAGTTAAATTAGCTAATCCAGATAAAAATGTAATTGGAATTATAGGTGATGGCAGCGCAATGATGACCATGCAGGCTCTGTGGACTGCAGCTAATAGTAAAATTGCAGTTATATACATTATATGTAATAACAAATCTTACAGAGTATTAAAAACAAATATGCAAATTTACAAAAAAGAAATTTTAAAGGACAACAACCCTGATTCCAAATATTTTGCAATGGATTTTAATCCTTCATTCAATTTTGCTGAATTAGCAAATACTTTTGGTTTGAATGGTATTAAAATATCTGATCCTAATTTAATAAAAAAACATGTATCAGAATCTTTAAATTCTGATATTACCACTGTACTTGATATTGATATAGACGGATCAGTTTAAAAGCTTAATGTAAATTACTATTTATAAATGCAGGCCTGCCATGTACAAAAGATGTTGCATCCATAATCTTGCTGCCCTCTAGCTGTAAAGATTTAATATGTATAAATCCATCTATTGTTTTTACAGTTATACAATGGTTATTTAATCCAATAATTTGACCATTTTTTTGAAATCCAGTGTTTTCTTTCTTTTGAAATCCAGCTTCTTTTATTATTATTCTTTTATTATTCCAATGAGTATATACTCCAGGCCATTCTGAATAAGCTTTTAATTTTCTAATTATCAATTCTCCTGACTCTGCCCAATTAATTAATCCATCATCTTTTTTAACCATTTTTGTATAAGTAGCCAAAGAATGATCTTGTGAAATTTCTGATATAGATTTATCTACAATTTTTTTTACTGTTTGGTTTAAATTTTTTGCAGCCACATGGAATAATGCTAAACCTAAATGGTTAGCATTAAAATTTTTGTCAATTTTAAATTCCTCTTGAAAAAGTATAGGACCTGAATCTAATTCTTTAACCATTTTTATAATTGAAACACCTGTTCTTTCCATTCCTTCAATAATTGCAGAAGAAATTGGTGATGGGCCTCTTAATTTTGGCAATAGTGAAGGGTGAATATTTATAACACCTAATGTGGGAATCTTAAGTATATAATCAGGCAAAATTAATCCAAAAGATGCAACAATTATTATTGATGGAGTCAATTGTGTTAATTTTAATTTCATTTCATCAGTAAATTTATTTATCCTAAAAATATCAACATTTTTATTTGATTGTATATTTAATTCATTATTTAAATTCGGCTTTCTTGAAATTCTATTTTGAGACTTTGTCACTACTCCGATGATATCAAAAAAATCTGTATCCAATTTATTGAAAACTAACGATCCATATACTCCTGTCCCCATAAATAAGGTTCTAATTTTACTCTGTGAAATATTGCTTGTCATTATTCATCCAAAAATCAATTATTATTTATATAGTTATTATGCATTCTTAAACTTTTTTCAGGATCAATATTTTTAATTTTGGCAATACTGACGATCTCAAACAATAATTTTCCTAGAGATTCAGAATTCAAACTATCTTTATTGCTCAATAAACTGTCTATCAAATCATATGAATGATTTATATCCTTTGAAGGCATTTTCTTCTGTAATTTCAAAGCTAAACTTAATGAAGGTAAATATTTGGGGATATCTTTATTATTTCCTGAATTCACATTTGAATCATCTTTAATTTTATCCCAATTTTGTTCCACTTCTGTAGCATTTTTTAAATTAATATCAGAAAAAACATGCGGGTGCCGAATTTTAATTTTTGCATATAAATCTTTAATTATGCTTTGCTCATCTATATCCAAAACTTCTTTGAGAAAAATAATCTGATACACAACATTTAATATAACATCACCTATTTCTTCATTTATATTGTTATAATCTTTTTTTTCTATAGCTTCAACCAGTTCATAACATTCTTCTATTAAATGCCCAGTAAGACTATTAGCTGTTTGCTTTTTATCCCACGGGCATCCATTTGGGCCTCTTAATAAATTAATTAAATCACTTATACCTTCTAAAGTTGGGGGAACATCCGGAAAATTCATAACTACTCCTGATTTAACGTTAGCAAATAATTGATATACTAAAAATGTCTTCATAATAATATATTAATAAACAATTAAAATGTTTTCTCTTATTCAAAAAATACTTTTTAATACAACTTTATTTCTAGCTATACTTTTATCTAACGCAATACTAATAATATACACAGATGCATTTTACGAATTTGAATTTAATAAAAATAATACAGCTTTAAAAACAGGGATTGAAAAAAATGACCTTTCCATTGTTATTGATAATATACAAGATTTCTTTCACGAAGAATCTAATGAAAAAATAAACATATCTATATATATCAATGGGATTAAAAAACAATTATTTAACTCGAAAGAAATCCATCATATGATCGATGTAAAAAATCTGATACAAAATATCAAATTTTTCATTTATCTTTTATGGATTATAACTTTAATAATATTACTAATGAAAATCACATTATCAAAAGAAAAAAAATTGAATTCAATTCACATTATTGCCAAATCATATTTTATATATTCTATTTCAATTTTAACTTCCATTCTTATATTAATAGCATTAAGCTTTAGATGGATTTTTTATTTTTTTCATATAATAAGTTTCGACAACAATTTATGGATTTTAGATCCAAGAACAGATTATTTAATTAAAATATTTGAAGAAGTATTTTTTATGGATGCAGCAATATTTATTGGTATTCTAACCCTTTTCTCATCTATAATAATATTTTTATCAGTTAAAACTATTACCAAATATACAAAAGATTAAAATGAATATCTTTGAAGAAAATACAAGCGGACAATTTGGAGAATTTGGAGGCAAATTTATACCTGAAACTTTATCTTTTGCCGTAGAAGAATTAGAAAATGAATATTCTAAAATCTCTAAATCAGAATCATTTCAAAATTCATTTAACAATCTCCTAAAAGAATTTGTTGGAAGACCAACACCCTTGTATTTTGCAAAAAATCTATCTGAACATTACAAAGGTCCTAAAATATACTTTAAACGTGAAGATTTAGCTCATCTTGGAGCACATAAAATCAATAATGCTGTTGGGCAAGGATTATTGGCCAAACAAATGGGAAAACAAAGGATAATTGCAGAAACTGGTGCAGGACAACATGGCGTTGCCACTGCTGCGATATGTGCAAGATTAGGTTTGAATTGCATAGTTTACATGGGTGAAGAGGATATCAGAAGACAAGCTCTAAATGTTTACAGGATGAAATTATTAGGAGCAGAAGTAATAAGTGTAAGTACAGGAAGTAAAACTCTAAAAGATGCAATTAACGAAGCAATGAGAGATTGGGTAACAAATGTAACAGACAGTTATTATTTGATAGGAAGTGTAATAGGGCCGCATCCTTATCCTACAATGGTAAGAGACTTTCAATCAATAATAGGAGAAGAAACAAAAAAAGAAATATTAGAACTTGAAAACAAATTACCTGATTATTTACTTGCCTGTGTAGGAGGAGGAAGTAATGCAATAGGATTATTCTATCCATTTATAGAAGATAAAAAAGTTAACTTGATAGGAATTGAAGCTGGTGGAAAAGGAATAAATACTGATCAGCATTCAGCTACACTTGTAAAAGGTGAAATTGGAATTCTTCATGGAACTAAAACATATATAATTCAAGATGATGATGGGCAAATAATCGAAACACATAGTATATCAGCAGGATTAGATTATCCTGGAGTTGGCCCTGAACATAGTTATTTAAAAGACATAGAAAGAGCAGAATATGTTGCTGCTACAGATGATGAAGCTTTAAAAGCATTGGCATTAACTTCCAAACTAGAAGGAATTATCCCTGCACTAGAACCAGCGCACGCACTTGCTCACCTGGAAAACCTTGCTCCTAAACTAAACTCTGATGATATTATTGTTGTAGGGCTAAGTGGCAGAGGTGACAAAGACATTGATACCATTATGCAAAATATGTATTTATAAATAAAATGTATAAAAGAACATTTCCCGCTATATATTTATTTTCTTTTTTACTATGTGTGTTTTTTTTATTACCAAATTTACTAGAAAGTAATGGAAGAATAGAAAAATACACAATACTAAATGACACAAACCATCTGATAAATTATGGTTTTTTCCCCGAATATCCATCAGTTGGTCCACTGCATATTGTAGCTTCTGTTCAAAATTCTTCAAATATGAAATATATAAATGCAGAAGTACTAATCAATATAAATGGACCTGATTTTAGCGAAATAAATTCAGCAAAAAAATCATTAAACTCACCCCTTTTTTATGAATACGATACTGTTTTAATAAATACCGGTATTCATGAAATTAAAATTACTGTAGAATCTCAAATTGGAAAAACTGAAATATTGAAAAAAATAAATGTAAAAGAATCCACTAATATTTTAAACTCTTTAATTATATTTATGATGTTCTTATTCATCTTTATTCCAATTTTAATATTTATAAGAAAATATACAAAATTAAAGAAAATTAAAAATGAAAATTAAAATATTAAAAATGACATCTGTTATTTTTCTGTTAACTTTTTTATCATATGGATGTTCAGCAAATAACGAAGAATTTACTAAAATAAAATTTGATCTAACTTTCAAAAATATGGAATTAATCCCTAGCAATATAAATAGTCAAGAAAATTCTGAATTGACTTTAAATATTACTAGTGACATAGATGGGAAATTACATATACATGGTTATGATATAGAAGGAAATATTTCAAAAAATAAAATATCAAAATTAACAATAAAACTAAATGCGACAGGAAATTTCCCAATTGCCTTTCATTCTGAAGAACAACATGATGATATTTCTAAACACGGAGCATTATTTGAATCAGATATAATTATGAGCGGTGAGTCTTTTTCTTATACTTTACAACAAACTTCATCTGGTAAAATAATTAAATTTCATGATCATATGTCTCATGATCTCACAGGAGAAATTATGGTTATGGAAAAAGGGAATCCTTCTGAAATAAAAATTTTTTATGAAAACGGATCATATTCTCAGTCGAAAATAATGGCAGCCTCCGGTTCAATTATTATATGGGAGAATAATTCCCAAAATAAAATAAAAATTGTTAGCGGGCCGCCGCCTGGAAATAGTGAAACAAATCATAGCCACAAAGAATTAATTGTAGGCAATCTAATAGTTAATCCCAAATGATCAAAAATATTTTTTTCATCATATCTGGGATATCATTTTTATGGATTTTATCTCCTATAAATATATACGCCCATGGTTTTGGTGAAAGATATGACCTTCCAATACCCCTCAGTTTTTTCTTAATTGGAGCAAGCTTAACAATCGTTTTTTCATTTTTATTATTATTACGTTTTTATAATCAAAAAGAAAAAACAAATGATTTCAAATCCCTGATAATTATAAATCAAAATACCTTAAATAATATCACTTTTAAAATAATTAAATCATTTGTTAAAATTACTTCAGTATTTACATTCCTATTAATTATTCTAACGGGATATTTAGGTTCAAATAATCCAATAGAAAATTTTTCAGCTCCTATGATATGGATTATCTGGTGGGTTGGATTTGGAATAATAACACCAATTATTGGTGATTTTTGGAAAATTTTTAATCCTATTAAAATAATATTTACTTTCATTGTAGAAAAAATAATAAAACAGCCCAAATTTCTTAATACTGGATTACTTAAATACCCAAAAGCATTAGATGTGTGGCCAATAATTTTTTCATTCCTGTTGTTTTCTTGGTTTGAAAACGTAGGAAATGGATCAACTCCTTTAACACTATCAATACTGATAACTTTTTATTCTGTATTAACAATTACGTTTATGTTTTTATTTGGATGTAAAACATGGCTTGAGAAAGGTGATGTTTTTAGTGTTTATTATCATATTATGGGGTCATTTGGTATTTTCAACATATTGCAAAATCAAAATTTAAAAATATCTCAAATATCTTTAAGGCTGCCAGTATTAGGGCTAGCAAAACTTAAAACTCCAACAATACCTTTCGTAATTTTCCATATAATTTTACTGGGGACTATCTCTTTTGATGGTTTGTCTGAAACATCATTATGGTCAAAAGCTGAAATATTACTAATCCCAGCATTTGGCCGAATGATAACAGAATCATTTGGAATTATTATAATCCCAACATTATTTTTTATACTACTTTGGATGGTTTGCTGGATAATATCTATTATTACTAAAGAAAAAACACCCGAAACTATAATTACATCATTAATATTCTCACTAACTCCAATTGCTATTGCTTATCATATTGCTCACTATCTTTCATATATTTTAATTACAGGGCAATTAATAATCCCATTAATATCTGATCCTTTTGGATTAGGGTGGAATATTTTTGGTACATCTGATTATTCTTTAAATATTGGAATAATAAATGCTAAAACAGCATGGTATTCCTCTGTTGTAATCATAGTGATGGGACATATTTTTTCAGTAATAATATCGCACATTAAAGCCAAAGAAATATTCAGTACAAATGCGATAGTTATCAAAAGCCAGATACCTTTTTTAATTCTAATGATTTTTTACACTGCACTTAGCTTATGGATAATCTCCCAGCCAATAATCAATCAATAATTATTAATTGATTTTTAACATTGAAGAGATAACGATCAAGCTATATAATCAATTTTGTTATAGGTGGAATAAATGTCAGATTACCCAAAGGAAGAATGCGGAGTTGTTGGCATTTCAACAAATGTCGATGCTTCAAGACTAGCTTTTTTTGCCCTATACGCTATTCAGCATAGAGGCCAAGAAAGCGCAGGTCTAGCAACATATAATGAAAAAATACATATCAAAACTGGAATGGGATTAATCTCTCAAGCTTTAGAAGAAGCAGATATTGAAACTCTTCACGGCTCCTTCTCTATTGGTCATACGAGATATTCTACTACTGGTTCAACAAGAATAGAAAATGCTCAGCCTATTAGCTGTATGGTAGATAATACTGAAATAGCTTTATCCCACAACGGCAATGTGATAAATGCAAAACAAATAAGAGATGAACTTAAAGAATGGGGTTGCGAATTCAAAACATCCAGCGATTCTGAAGTCATACTACAACTTCTAGCCAATGCCCCCGGCAAAGAATGGGAAGAAAAAATCAATTATATGATGAGCAGATTACAGGGAGCGTATTCTCTGACAGTTTTAACAGACTCAGGAGTTCTTGGAATCAGAGACCCATTAGGTGTTAGGCCATTATGTTTAGGGAAAATTGATAACGGATATATTTTGGCGTCTGAATCTTGCGCAATAGATCATATCGGAGGTGAGTATATTAGAGAATTAGATCCAGGCGAAGCCGTTTTAATAACAAAAAATGAATACAAGACAATTTATAAAAAAGAAACTGGTAAAATAGCTGCATGTGTATTTGAGAATATATACTTTGCAAGGCCTGACAGTATTCTTGATGATCAATTAGTATACTTAACCAGGAAAAAAATGGGAGCGCAATTAGCTTTAGAACATCCTGTAGATGCAGATCTTGTAATTGGAGTGCCTGATTCAGCTACTGCAGCTGCAGTGGGGTATTCTGAGGAATCCGGAATAACATTTACTGAAGGTTTAGTTAAAAACAGATATGTGGGAAGAACATTTATTTTACCCAATCAAAAACTTAGAGATTTAGGGGTAAGAAGAAAATTAAATCCTTTAAAAGAAATTATATACGGCAAATCAATCATTGTAGTAGATGACAGTATAGTTAGAGGAACAACAACTCCTTTTGTTGTAGATTTATTAAGAAAAGCCGGTGCGAAAACAATACATCTTAGAATATGTGCCCCACCTATAAAATGGCCTTGCCATTTTGGAGTAGATATGGCTACAAAAAATGAACTTCTAGCAGCAAACAAATCCATAGAAGATATACAAAATTTTGTTAAAGCTGATTCATTGGGTTATCTTTCAATAGAAGGTTTGATGAAATCCGTCTCGAAACCAAAAAATAAATATTGTGATGCTTGTTTTACAGGGAAATATCCTATACCCGTACAATTAGAAATGAATAAATTCGCTTTGGAAAGCTAATTTTATGGATTCAAATAATAACTTTAATTACTTAAAATCCGGAGTTGATTTAAATAAGGCTGCAAACTTAAAAGAGAACATGAAATCTCTTTTATCAAAACATCAAAAAGAAAATAATATTGGTAATTTTGGAGGCTTGTTTGAAATCAAGGGCTATAAAAACCCCGTTTTAATTTCAAGTACTGATGGTGTGGGTAGTAAGTTATTAGTATATTCGGAACTTAATAAATATAACTTACTAGGACAAGACTTAGTAAATCTGTCAGTTAATGATATTGTTTGTATTGGGGCATATCCTTTATTTTTCTTAGATTATATTGCAGTAGAAAAAATAAATGAGGAAAACATATTATCAATCATCACAGGTATTGTAAAAGCCTGTGATGAAAATAATTGTAAATTAGTTGGAGGGGAAACAGCCCAAATGGCTGAAGTTTATACCAATGGTAAATTTGATCTAGCAGGATTTATAGTTGGAATTTCAGAAAAAAATAAAATAAAAGATAAATCAGATACCAAAAGTGGGGATTTATTAATTGGCATCCCATCTAACGGAATACATACTAATGGTTATTCTTTAGTAAGAAAAGTATTTGAATTAGAAGAAAACAAAAAAACATTATTTCAACAATTTGATGAATTAAACTCTACATTAGGAGAAGAATTATCTAAACCACATATAAGTTACTTTCCGGTTATAAAAAAAATAGAAAATTATATGAAAATTTCCGCACATATTACAGGTGGTGGTTTTATTGAAAATATACCTAGAGTAATTAATGAAAACCTTGATGCAGTTATTAATCTAGGATCTTGGGAAATTAATCCAATTTTTAACCTTATTCAAAAATATGGAAAAATATCAGATCAAGAAATGTTCAAAGTGTTCAATATGGGAATAGGTTTAGTTGTTGTTTCAAATGAGGAAAATTCTAAAAAAATTCTTTCTGAATGTAAAAATGCATCAATTATTGGATACCTGCAAGAAAATCAAAATCTTAAATCAAAAGTTATAATAAATTAATTTTAATCATGAATGTATTAATAAGTGTATCTGACAAATCAAATTTAAATAAAATAGCTAAATTTTTAGATAATTTAAACTGCAATATAATTTCAACAGGAGGAACTTATAATTATCTGAAAGATATCAAAATACAAAACCTCTCAAAAGTATCTGAAATAACCAAAAGCCCTGAAATATTAGACGGTCGTGTCAAAACACTACATCCTTTAATTCATGGAGGAATACTAGCAAAAAGAAATAACAAAAAACATCTTGATGAAATAAATAATATGTCTGGAATATTTATTGATATGGTAATCGTCAATCTTTATCCATTTGAGGAAACATTATCAAACACTCAAAATACACATGAACAGATAATAGAAATGATAGATATTGGAGGACCTACATTAATAAGAGCTGCAGCCAAAAATTATGAATCAGTTGCAGTATTAGTTAATCCAAATAAATATGAATTAATAACAAAAATAACTTCAGCAACTGAAAAACAAAACCTGTCTATTCAAGATTTATGTTCATCGCAAGAAAGAAAAATATTAGCTGCAGAGGCATTTAAGCATGTATCTAATTATGATTCTATTATTCATTCATATTTAAATTCTGAAGAAAACAAAAACTTTTCTCTTAACGGGAATTTAATTAAAAAACTTCGATATGGAGAAAATCCTCATCAAGAAGCAAATTTATATGAATCATCAAATCTTGGTTCGGGGATAATTAATGGAATACAAATTCATGGAAAAGAAATGTCATTTAATAATATTATTGATGGAAACACTGCTTGGCAAATAGTAAATGATTTCAACGATAACTCCTGTGTTATTGTTAAACATGCAAATCCTTGTGGCCTTGCTTCTGCAGCTTCTCAGCAAGAATCATTTCAAAAAGCATTTGATGGCGATCAAGTATCTGCATATGGCGGAATTGTAGCATTCAACAATATAGTTGAAGAAAACACTGTAAAAAAAATGAAAGGAATATTTTTTGAATTAATTATAGCGCCTGATTTTTCAAAAAATGCATTACTTAGATTGCAAAAAAGAAAAGATTTAAGAATTATTTCTATGAAAGACACAAAATATCTTAATCCTAACTTTGAATTAAAGACATTTGCAGGAGGTTACATTATACAAGATTCTGACAATAAGGAAGATTTAGAAAATAATTGGAAAACAGTGACGAAAACAAAGCCTACCAAACAAGAATATGATGATCTTAA
>Ga0066863_10000415_pt1 | contig 20501 bp, 9 predicted proteins | sample ETN02SmetaG_2_FD_65495 | JGI IMG/M metagenome (GOLD analysis project Ga0066863, IMG submission 65495) | Marine microbial and viral communities from oxygen minimum zone, Eastern Pacific Ocean - ETNP2014F10-02SV253 | ecosystem: Environmental > Aquatic > Marine > Oceanic ...
GGGGGGGGTGGCGAGGTGTCAGAGTATAGTGAGGAGGACATTCAGGTCCTCGAAGGTCTAGAAGCGGTACGTAAGCGACCTGGAATGTATCTTGGTGACCCACACGATGGCTCAGCTCTCCATCACTGTGTGACTGAAGTTGTTGACAACTCTGTCGATGAACACCTAGCAGGTCACAATGACTCTATCGAGATTGATGTTCACGTTGATGGCTCGATCACAATCACTGATCACGGACGTGGTATCCCAGTTGGCATACACCCTGATTTTGATATCAGTGCAGCAGAGGTGATCATGACTAAGCTCCACGCCGGTGGAAAGTTTGACAATTCAAGTTACAAGGTGTCTGGTGGTCTCCACGGCGTCGGCGTTTCCGCAGTTAATGCAGTCTCTGAATGGCTGAGGATGACCATTCACAGGGATGGTAAGATATGGGAACAGAATTACAGCAAAGGAGCCCCAATCGGAGCATTGGAAGCGATTGGTGATAGCGATGAGACTGGCACTATCATCACATTCAAACCAGACTTAGATATCTTCAGCACCGTTACTGCATTCGATTTCAATGACCTCAATACCAAGTTGCAACACCGTGCCTTCCTCAACGCAGGACTCAAGATCACTCTCTCTGATGAGCGGGATGGTGGGTCTGGATCAGTTGAACATCTTTACCGGGGGGGTATCGCAGAATTCGTGAAACAACTGAATGAGCGTCGAAACCCCTTGCACCTTGAACCTGTCCACATACAGGGTTCGGCCGAGATCGAAGATGTGGGCGAGGTCCACGTCGAGGTAGCGATGCAGTGGTCGGACGCATACAATGAATCGATTCTGTGCTTCACAAATATTATCCGAAACCGTGATGGTGGTACTCACCTTTCGGGTCTGCGTAGTTCTCTCACGGGGACCATGAATCGCTATGCGAAGAATCGCAACCTGCTGAAGAATATCGGCAAACTTTCTGGTGACGACGTCCGGGAAGGCATTGGTGCAGTCATCAGCATCAAGCACCCCGATCCGTCGTTCTCAAGCCAGACCAAGGATAGACTTGTTTCGAGCGAGGTTCAAGGTGTGGTTGAGAAGGTTGTCAATGAAAAATTGAGTGAATTCCTTGAGGAGAACCCCACAATCGCCAAGATCATCATCGAAAAGGGCTTACTCGCCAGCAAAGCCCGTGAGGCTGCACGCACGGCTAGAGATCTAACCCGCAGGAAAGGTGTACTTGAAGGCGGAGGACTACCGGGGAAATTGGCAGATTGTCAGTCGCGTGATCCCACAGAGTGTGAGATCTACATCGTTGAGGGGGATTCGGCAGGTGGTTCTGCTAAGACTGGACGTGACAGGAGAACTCAGGCCATTCTTCCCCTGCGTGGCAAGATTCTCAATGTTGAGCGGCAGTTGCGCAATCAAGTCAAGGTCTACCAGAATGAAGAGATTCAGACGATGATCAAGGCGCTAGGAGCAGGTGTTGGCAATCCTTCTTCATCCAGAGATGATGTTACGGATGCTGCAGACGAAGCATCCGATGATACATCCTTCCAAACGGACAAATTGCGGTATGGTAAGATCATCATCATGACCGATGCTGACGTTGATGGTGCTCATATCAGGACTCTGATCCTGACGTTCATATGGCGCTTCATGCGCCCCGCCATCGAGAACGGCAACGTGTTCATCGCTCAGCCGCCCTTGTATCAATTGAAGCGTGGCAAGCAGACTCGATATGCATTCTCAGATCTGGAGAGAGAACAGGCAATCGCCGAGTTGAGGGGTGATGCTTTCGATGCCAAAGTGGGTGTACAGCGATACAAGGGTCTTGGTGAGATGAATCCCGAGCAGCTTTGGGAGACCACCATGGATCCCGAGACTAGGACTCTCCTGAAGGTCTCGGCTGAGGATTTTAACGATGAGGGGATCACCTCTGGCCTTTTCATGACCTTGATGGGTGAGGATGTGGCCGACCGTCGTGCTTTCATCGAAAAATATGCTGCGGAGGTGACCAATCTTGACGTCTGATGATGAAGATGATGAATCGCGGAATCCGACTGACCATCAGGTTCGACATCTCGTTGATGATGAGATGCGTATCAGTTACATCAACTACGCCATGTCTGTTATCATCGGCAGGGCCCTGCCCGAGGTCAGAGACGGCCTCAAACCCGTACATCGCCGAGTTCTGTACGGGATGTATGAGGGAGGTTACACCTCGGAGAAATCGTATAGCAAGTCCGCTCGTTCCGTCGGTGATGTGATGGGTAAGTATCACCCCCACGGCGATCAGTCTATCTATGATACGATGGTTCGTATGACTCAGGATTTCAGTCTGCGCTACCCACTCATCGATGGACAGGGCAACTTTGGATCGATTGATGGAGATCCTCCTGCAGCCATGCGTTATACCGAATCCCGACTTGATCGTCTTGCTAAGCACATGTTGGAGGATATTGATAAGCAGACTGTCGATTTTCAACCAAATTTCGACGATTCGGAGAACGAACCCACCGTTCTGCCCGCCCGTCTCCCTAATCTCTTGCTCAACGGTAGTGATGGGATTGCTGTCGGCATGGCAACGAAGATCCCTCCCCATAATCTGAATGAGGTTGCATCCGCCATCTATCTCCATGTCAATAGGATCATCGATGATGGCGTGGACAAGAATCCTGAATATCCTCCCATGATCACTGTTGATGAGTACATGGAACATATCACCGGGCCGGATCTTCCAACTGGAGCAACCCTCTATGGAATCGATGGGATCCGCGATATGTACGAGACCGGGCACGGTAAATTTCACGTGCGTTCTATGTGTGAGGTTCACGATGATGATAATGGAAAACGCATCATTGTGAGCGAAATTCCCTATCAGGTCAGGAAAGCCGGCATGCTCGAAGGAATTGCAGATCTGGTCTCTAAGGATCAGGTCCAGGGAATCAGAGATATTCGTGATGAATCGAGCAAAGAAGGGATTCGTGTGGTTATCGAGATCAAGAAGAATGCTGACCCGCATGCCGTCCTCAATCAGTTGTTCAAATCCAGTAGATTGCAGGTGTCCTATTCGGCTAATATGATGGGTATCATCGACAATCAACCTGTCCAACTCACACTCTCCACGATGCTCCACACCTATGTGAGGCACCGTGAAGATGTCATCGAGCGGCGTACTCAGTTTAATCTTGAGAAGGCTCAGAGGAGAGCTCACATTCTGGAGGGATTGGTCAAGGCTCAGAATCGTATTGAGGATGTCATCAAGGTAGGTCGCGGGAGTGAGAGCAGGGAGAATTTTGAGAAGATTCTGCGAGGTGACGAGATATTCAATGGAGTCGCCGTATTCGACTTCACCGGAGAACAGGCCAAAGCCATTGCAGAACGTCGTCTCTACCAGCTCTCTCGTCTTGACGTCAAGAAGGTCGAGGATGAGTATGGTGAACTTCAGAGGTCCATCGCTGAATTCGAAGACATCCTTGGCAGCCGTGAGCGCCGCCTCAGTATTCTTGTGGATGAACTCGAAGAAATGGTGGGCCGGCATGGCGATGAGCGCCGCAGCGAGATAGACCCCATGCCTCTCTCTATGAATCGAGAAGATCTGATCGAAGAGCGTGCGATTGTTATTTCACTCTCTGAGGACAATTATATCCGCCATCTACCAGTTGAAGCATTTCGTGTGCAGAACCGTGGCGGTAAGGGGCTGAAAGGTGTGGCAACGAAGGATGAAGATTTTCCGAAATCAATCTTGACCTGCTTCAGCAAAGACCGACTTCTGATTTTCACAAATCAAGGTCGAGTCTATGGCCTCAAAGCGTGGGAAACTCCCCAAGGTAGCCGGCATAGTAGGGGAAGCCACATTCGCAACTTGATAGAGCGATTGCGAGAGGAAGAAAGGGTAGTGACAATTCTTCCAATATCTAAAGAACTCCAAGAAAATCCCGATGGCCATTACCTGATTTTTGCCACACATGAAGGAATTGTCAAGCGATCCAAGTTAGAAGATTATACGCGCATCAACCGAAATGGGAAGTACGCCTTGAAATTCAAGACACAAACTGATACCTTGGTCGCAGTTCGCGAAGCGACCGACGATGACCACGTTTTGTTGGTATCAAAATTCGGACGAGCGTGTCGATTCAAGCCGAGTCAAACAAAGCAAAACCCCGATGGGTCGATTGGATTTACCGTCAAGGTCCAAGGTCGAGTCACTGGAGGTGTGCGAGGAATGAATCTCAGGACTGGTGACGAAGTTGTCGGAATGATTGCTACGTCTAATGAGAAAACGCATGTTCTAACCCTCTCAAAATACGGCATGGCAAAGCGAAGCCATCTCGGCGATGGTGAAATGCATGATGTGCTTGATGAACATGGTGAGAAGGTCTGGGACGACCGGGCTGAGAAATTCAAGCAAGAGCGAGATGGATATCGAAAGACAAGCCGTGGAGCTAGTGGAGTGGCGACCATGAAACTTGATGAGAAACAAGGAGATGAGATTGTACGCGTACATACCATCCCGGATCTCGCCGATCAATTGTTCCTATTGACTGGAAAAGGAATGATGATCCGAGTACGCGCTGATCAGACGAAGGAAACATCTGGTAAAGCGACCAAGGGCACGCGTGTGATGGAATTGCGTGATAAGGACAAAGGCGGATTTATTGATGAGATCATATTCTCAGCCCGATTACCTGCCGAATTGGTGGACGTAGAAGACCAGATTGAATTGATGACTGCTTCCGAAGAGGAATGAGTCCACACCGTTGCGTTTATTCCGAGCATGCAGCACGAAGTCTCAGCGGCGGTCGCATAGCCTGGCCATTGCGCTGGATTGCTAATCCAGTGGGATTCGTCCCACGGGGGTTCGAATCCCCCTCGCCGCGCCATATGTGAACCTGGCAGATACGTCGAATGTGCTCGTACCGGGATTCGAACCCGGGTCTCCGGGTCGAAAACCCGAAATGATGGGCCACTACACCATACGAGCGGCAGATTCGGCGACCAAGGATAATGGTTTGAATGATGCGGCTGGTTATGCTTCTTCGCTTTTGTCATCCGGCAATGTTTCAGCCCTTCGTTCCAGTTTCTGAGTGAATAGGATGATGCCGATTCCTGCTACCATCCAGAACAGGACGAGGATGAACTGACCTTCGGGGAAGATGTTGCGAACTTCACCTTGCTCGATATTGTACTGATTCTTCCATGGCCAGAGTGTTGGCAAAGACCCTGCGATCAATCCAGTTAGGACTGCCATCATACGATCATGGTGTTCATTGAGAATCCTATGGATGATTGGTACCACGAGTGCGGCGCCGATGAGGAGGCCTGTGGCAAAGATACCGAGAGTAGCAATCTCAGCATCGTGAAGGGCCGACGTTACGATCGCATAATGGCCGAGTATGAGCAGGATGAGGGAGCCACTGATTCCAGGTACGAGCATGGCGGAGATGGCACAGATCCCTGCGAGGGGAAGTGTCCATGCAGGTGGTTCAGATTCGTTGAATCCGAGCATGGTCAGTAGGGCCAATGTGAGTGCTGAGACCATAGCGAGTAGGATGTGATTATTGCTGGCAACCTCAATTCTTTGCCATGGTATCTTGATCGATGCGAGGACGAGACCGAACACGAAGGCGTACGCCAGTGCCCCAGTCGAATTTCGGCGCAACCATCCGGGAGTATTGTCGGGTCCGATGAGTAGCCGTGAGACGATGTACAGCCCGGCAAACATCCCGAGGCCGAGTGGAATCAGGAAGGTCAGAGCCTGAATGCCATCGTTCCTTGCCTTGATGCGTTCATCCACATCCGACCACCGGCTTTTCGGCCACTGCACAATGGCATTGAGGGATTCGATGAACCGCCGATACAGACCAAGGATGAGGGCCATCGTAGAGGCAGAGACTCCCGGTACAGCATCTGCGCCGCCCATGGCGAGCCCAGAGGCGAAGGTTCGGCCCGCCCCTATGCCGTTGCTTGACTCTTCTACCATGCCTTGACCTCTCCTGAATCTGCCATAGCCTTTCTCGGCCGTCTCCTTTGAAGCGGGGGATTGTATGCCCTTGTTGTGAACGGCAAGGTGCTTGACACGGCTGCTCTGCTTGCTTGGCCCTTGGATGCACTGCGTGGATGCAGTACTGCACCGGGTTGTCTTGCAGAAGTAGCCCGTTTGGAACCGGACCGAGGCACGCTGTTGGACCTGCAGACAGATGCCCTTGGTCTGAGGGTCTGTAGCCCCGGTCATGAAGCATGTGAACATGCACGTCGCGCTGCACTCGCCACTGGCGATCTTCCGCGTTTGTCTGAGGTTGATCTTGCCGTCCTTGCCCTGTCGATTGACCTTTCTCTTCCTCTCGTTTCTGATGATTATGCATTGCAGAATGTGGTGGCATCACTCGGTGGTGAGCCAATCAGCGTTCAGACATCTGGCATCACGGCGACATGGCGCTGGGAGCATAGGTGTCAGGGGTGCAGGAAGACTTGGTCGGGGGAATCGCCAGGTGAGGTGTGCCCGGTCTGTGGTTCAAACATCTTGACAAAACGTCAACGATGAGTCACTCTTTCTCGTCAGCTGCTTCAGTGCTGGCACTATCGGTCGCGCCCTCTCTTAATTCGGGTGGGTCAGTCACATCCTTCAGACCTTTGTGGAATTCACCTCTGGCTTGACCCATTGATCGAGCCATCTTTGGCAGTCGCTCGATACCGAAGAGCATGAAGAAGAGGAAGAGGATGATGAGCAACTCGGGGGTTCCGAGGCCTCCAACCATGCTGCTGTCAGTGGGTTCACGTCATTGAACCCTTCCCCGTGATTGCCCCTCACGTGTCTATCCACCTGAGACAGGAGGTAGGAGGGCGAGCTCAGTGGCATGGCCGAGCATTTCACTCATCTCACATCGCCTGCCATCAAGCATAGTGGTGGTTGTGCGCATCTCTTCGACGGTCAATTCAAGGTCTGAGAGGATGCGCTCGATGGTCATGGATGGTGAGATATTTTGTTCCATTTCTCTCCATCCGATGCGTTCAGCAAGAGGCCCGAAGAGCAGGATGTGAACCATGTTCTGGCGTTGCGCCGGTGCTTTATGCAAGCATCGGTTCGAGGTTCTGTGCTGCTTGAGATGAGGGATGGGCATCGTCATTACGAGGTCGAAGGTCAGATGGTCCATGCCTTGCGTGGGGCGACAGTTGCTGTCAGAGCTGGTGATTCGATAGCCATTATGGGGCCTTCAGGGTGCGGTAAGACGACTCTGTTGAATTGCTTGTCTGGTATTGATCGATTGAGCGATGGCGACGTGCACTTTGAGGGCCGTTCGACCTCTGAGATGGACGACCACGAACGCACCCGATTGCGTGCTGAATCCATGGGTTTCATTTTCCAATCTTTCAATCTTATCGAGGTTCTTTCTGCAGTAGAGAATGTAGAGATACCGATGTTGCTGATGAATCATGGTAGGCGTGAGGCCCGCTTGGGGGCCATCGATGCTCTGAAAAAAGTCGGTCTTGAAGATAGGGTTAATCACCGTCCGAACGAACTCTCTGCTGGTCAACAGCAACGAGTGGCTATCGCTCGGGCGATGGTCCACAAACCTGCGGTCATCTTCGCTGACGAGCCGACAGGAGCTCTCGATGAAACGACTGGTCACGAGATCATGGATGCACTACTTGCAGTCAATGAAGAAGCCGGTTCTGCCCTCCTTGTCGTGACCCATGATGATGTGGTTGGAAGACGTTGCTCGCGACAAGTCAGAATGTTAGATGGGACGATTGCCCACGAATTGGCGTGATAGTTCGTGTCTGAATCAAGAGGTTCACGCTGGCTGCGACCTGTGTTCGTTTTTGTTCCATTCTTTCTAGCTGTGCTGGCCGCCTACATCTGGTCCTTTGTTATCGCCTTGGTTGCGGGTCTTGCGGCCTATGCCGTGCTGCGTAATATAAGGCCGTTTTTTGGAAGTGAGCGCGACCGGTGGTTGGCTGACATTGGTGTGAGAAATATCACGCGTCGCCGTCGTCACAGCACTATCGCATTGGCCGGCCTGCTTGTTGCATCGACAGTGGTGACATCTGCCTTTGTTGTAGGTGATAGTCTTGAGGCGACTATTGAGCATCGTGCAGTTGATTGGCTGGGAGCCACAGACATCGTCATTGCGGGATCAGACCCCCTCACGCGTCAGCCGATTCTCTTCGATGAACGTCTTTCTCTTCTTCTGGAAGAGAATCTTTCTCAACACGAGGATATCGATGGGCTTGTCTCGGGCGCGTTCGAGGTTGCCTCGGTTCGGAACAACCTCACCTCGCTGGGTGAAGCCGTCGTAGGGTGGTGGTCGATGAATCTCAGTCAAAGCCGTCGCTCGGACATCGAACCTCTCGGAGAGGATGGTTGGGGTTGGCCTGAGATGGAAGACGGGGACGTTGCGATCAACGGGGTGTTGGCCGCAGCCATCGATGCAGATCGTGGCGATGTCGTCGAGGTGTCGTGGACAGAGATCGATGCAGCCAAAGGAGTGATTCGCCGAACTGTGAATCTCACAATCACGCGAGTTGTGGATGGGCCTGGTGCTGAACCTAATGGTCCGGATGAGCCATCGCTATTTGTTCCTCTCAAGGTCTCACAGTCGATTCGCGGGACCGTGGGTTTGGTGGAGCGTATTGTGCTCTCTGCTCAAGGCGCAGATGCAGATGATCTTGGAGCTTCAAATCGTCTTGCGCATGATGCACAGTTGGCCATGGATGCCATCGTTACTGCCCCGGATGCAGGAGTTGTCATGGTGGCATCGAACTCGGCATTATCATTCAGACATGAAGACATCATACGGACATTCGATGAGACCTTCGCCGATGCTCTGAACTCTCGAGTTGAGAACCGGGTGGGTCAAACAACTCTGATTGAGGTGGTTGCAGGTCCCATTGCAATCTTGCATCTCAATGATGTTGAGTACCTTGGTGGTGGCCTCGTTTCGACACAGAACGATTCGTCCGAAGCCCCGTCTTTGATTCCAGTCGTCGTTGGACTCAGCATCAATGGAAGTGATGGTTACGAGTCGGGTTCACTGAGTTTCAGTGGAGTCCATCAGGAAGGAGATGTGGTCACTCTTACGGGTCTTGCTCCAAAACTCCTCGACCTTGATCGTGAATTGCGAGGCAATGTCACGGGTGGGATGCCTTTGACACTGCTTGAAGCCATTGTCCCTGACTCGCTTGATGTAGTAGTGGTGGCGAATGCTTCTGAGGTCCGTGAGACACTTCTCATGCCTCCAGGGGAGTCGAGTGGCTGGTTCGTGATGGTCGAAGAAGGGCCGGTCAATGCTACGGATTGGGAGGATTGGCTCGATGAGGTGATCACACTTGCCTCACTTGACATCAAGGTCACGGAGGTCAAGGCAGAAGCCTTTGAGGGGGCTGAGGAGATAGCTGGAGATTACAGCAAGGCCTTCTTGATCTTCGGATCCTTCACTGTCACAGCGGGTATAGTGCTCGCAGGTCTAGTTCTTCTACTGGTCATCGATGAGCGTGGCCGTGAGTTGGGTGCTCTTCGAACCCTTGGACTTCAGAAGCATGAGATTCGCGATCTCGTTGCAGTAGAATCGACTTTGCTGAGCCTTGTTGCTTCAGCTCTAGGCTGTGCTCTCGGTGTGGGTATTGGTTGGTTACTCCTTGTTGGTCTCTGGCAAGCATGGTCTGGCGTTGTCCAGTTCGAGTTGGTCTTCTCTGTCGCATCTGAATCCATTCTTTTGGGTCTGTCATCAGGGGTTATCGCCAGTTGGCTGAGTTTAGAGATGGCGCTTCACCGGTTGCAGAGCAAAGACATTATCGCCGTAATCAGGGGGCATGCTGCTGATCAGGCAGGTGGTTTTGGTTATCGAAGGTGGATGCAGGGCGGCGTTTTCCTCGGCATCGGTTTTCTTGGCCTTGGGATGACCGAATGGCTCTCTATAGAGGATGCAGATATTCTGTACGCTCTGCGCACTTTTTCCGGTCTTATCGTCTGCTGCAGTTCATCGAGTGTCCTTCTTTTTGTGTTCAGGCATCGTACACCTTCCGCATCCAGGCGTGTCCAAGGATACCAGATGCGAGCAATGCTTGGCGTAGGCTCCATTTTGTCGATTATGTGGGCATGGGACCCCTTTGAGATTGATGCAGTCCGTGTTGAGAATCCCCCGGCTGAGTATTCCTTTGTGCTGCTTGGTCTCACTGGTATCGCAGCACTCACAGTCCTTGTTTCGGTGACTCTGCCCCTGCTTCGAGGCGTGCTGGTCAGTACCCTCGGACGTCGAGGTTGGGTGCTGCGCATCGCTTTGTCGCGCCCTGAGCGACATGCCTTTCGAACGGGCGCTCAAGTAGGTATCTTCGCTCTGGTCGTATTTGGAGCTGTGATTCTCACTGGTTTTGTTGTCCAGTTCAACGATGCTTCTGAGGCGTGGGTCGAGGATGGCTCAGGATCGTATCATCTGCTCGTCTCGGGGACGACCCGTGATCCTCTCTTAGATGGGGTCGATGATGAAGTGATGAACGCCTCAAATCTCATTGATGGTACTACTACTCTCTCCTATAGGAGGGTCGAAGTTCACGATTCCGATGAGAGATGGCGCCGGCGGCCGCTGAGAGGTGTTGACGAAGACCTTGTGAGTACAGGTGGGCTTCCTTTGTCTCATTGGCACGCAGGATATGGTTCCACGTCGAAGGAGATCTGGGATCTGGTTCTGACGGATGATCGCTATGCGGTCATCGAACATCGTCTATATGCTCCATTAGTGGACGAATTGGATCGCCCGCGTGCGCTGCTTGGCGAGGAACTTGTACTTCGGCTCTCTGAGGATCTCACTCGGAACACCTCAGTCATCATCGTTGGCGTCCTTGAGCCGGGAGCCGCGTGGACGGCCAGTGGTGTTTTAGTGGGTGAGGATCTTGCTTCCTCATTATTTGAGACTCGCCCAACACGTATGCTGGTCCAGTCACAACCAGGATTGTCTTCCTCAGAACTCGCAGACCTTCGAGATCTTCTGGAAGCGAACCTATCGCATAGGGGTCATGATGTTGAGATTATCGAGGATGAGATTCTTCGAACTCAGGGTGTGGTGCTTGGCGTGCTGCGAGTGTTTGAAGGGTATCTTGCCATTGGACTGCTCGTCGGTGCAGCCTCATTAGCGATGGTCGCTCTGCGTTCGGTCTCAGAACGGATTCGGGAGAATGGCGTTTTCAGAGCCATGGGGGTGACCCGCTTGCGTCTGGTGGGTCTACATACTCTTGAATTGAGTTATGTTGCTTGTCTGGGCCTGTGTATTGGCATGGTTGCAGCACTGGTCTTCCACACGGCATTGCACGATTTGTATTGGGTCGATGAGATGCGCCCCCTGATTGTTCCCTGGACGTCGATGGCCATGATTGCGAGCACCAGCCTACTAATTGCGGGGCTAGCGACCTTGCCACCGGTGTTGAGTGCCTCGAATATCGAACCGGCAGAAGCTCTGCGACTCATTGAAGGCTGAAAACAAATATTCTGTCCGCATATTCTAAAATACGTCGCGTGTTGTATGCTACTACATGTCACGCACCGCGATGGCTCTAGTTGCTCTCTTTCTCTGCTCTTTCGTGGTACCGACCCTTTCTGGGGCTGCGACATCAGGGCGTGCGGAGGATGGCGCTGAGGTAACACTCACCTCTATTCTCTTACCTCGGGCTTCGACTGGTCTGAATTACATCGATAATGCAATCCTTAGTTCTGAGGTCATCACATTCTCAGTTGGTGCTCGCAACATCGGTAATCAAACATTGAAATCGTTGACAGTCAAGGCGGAGGTGTTTCAGTCCAATGGAAAGGGTGAACAGGTAGGCACCGAACCCATCTTTCAGACTGGCGAGCGTCGTGTGATAAGCTCTACCGATTCTTCGACTTGGGTCGAAGCGGGGGGACGCGTGGCCAATGTCGATGCTGACCTTATGATTCTCGATGATGCTGGTATACCTGTTGAATGGCTTCCTTCGTCCACTGGCCTCTTCATCGTACGCTTCACGATTGATGCCGATGAGGATAATGATCGGGCTAACAATCAGAAACAGGTCGTCATCCGGGTTAAAGATTGGATTGACATTGATATCGAAATGCTGTGGGATTCGGTAGGGTATGAATTAGGTCAGCCCGCTGACCTTCTTACATCGGGGGGTAATGGCCCCCATCCGTTCACGGCATTCTTCTACGTGAACACGTCGAAAGAATGGAATCTTGGTCAAGAGTACACGGGCCCTCGTAACATCACAATCGATCTTTCGATCGAAGGTGATGGTGTCGACTCAGATTGGACGTACATCGACTGTACTGATCCGGACGTTCGGTGCAGTGATACCTATGGATTCCCTAAGACCGTTCAGGTTCAATTGGGCATGGAGATGGAGGTTTTGACTTATCATAATACAACTTCTGAAGGGGTCATCGATGGGGAACCCGGTGACAATGCCACGAGCAATAACACTCAGAATCAGACAGGGGACAATGAGACCGGTGGTGGTGAGAATGGTAATAACTCTGGAGGTCCACCTGATCCAGGTAATGAGACCGGTGGTGAGAATGGGACGTTCCCTAATGGCACTGGTAACGAGACTGGGAATGGTACTGGGAATGGTACTGACAATCAGACCCTTCCGCCGGACCTCCAAGGGAAGAGTTACTCCAATCGAACAGTGGTCCCAGTTAATGCAACTTACATGCTCAGGGGTGAGATATTCACCGACGCGATGGCGTACAGAAATGACGTGACTCTCACAGCGAGATTGTCTTCTTGGACCGAGTTTGAATATGTGTGCGACGTCTATATTGCCGAGATTGAGGGTGATGTCATGAATTCGACGCTCAGGGAATATAACAACGGTTGTGAGATCAAACGGATGGTTGATGACAATCCCGTGAACGATTTCATCGAACTTGAGGGTACGGTGATTAATGTACACGATGCATCTCTGGATCTAGTCGTCTTCGATGATGTCAGGGAAGATGGCATCGTTCCTGCAGGGGACAGTTCGGTCACAGTCATGATCTCGCACCGCGGGGTTGACGCCTCTAAGCAAGTATACAATTGGACTGTCGATATTGACTTCAGGGATGCAGATACTGGTGATCCAATCAGATGGATGAAGACCCGGGTCACTGAGAGAACGCAGTCATCCTGTGAGGAGAGTTACGGTCTACCCTATGGGTCTCTAGGTGGAATAAACGCGATGGATTATCTCAAGATGATTTGTGTGAATTACTACTTCTTGCCCGGCATCTATACCATCGCCACGACTCTCAGAATCGACAATGTCAATGATGGTAACATGAATAACAACATCAAAGCAGAGTCTGAATTCAGAGTCAAGAACGAATTGCCGAGAGGTTTTCTCAGTGAACTCACTACGGGTCCGTACGTCGCCTTGACTGATCATGTGGCGTTCGCCGCTGATGCCTTCCCTGGTCAGCCCTTTGACGACCAGCCGGATGACCTTCTCCAATTCGCTTGGTTCACTACAGCTCTGCCACGAGAGGCCCGAGAGAGTGACGAGGCTCAGTCGGCAATCGTCCCAATCCCATCCTGCCAACAGGAGCAGATCTGCTTGATACCCTCAGATCAACTGAATTATGACTGGGTAGGGGCACCCCAAGTCATCATTAGGATATGTGATCAATTCTCTATGCGGAACGAGTCATTCCCTGACAGGATTGATGGCTGCTCATACTTGAGCAGGCGTATCGAAGTCCTCAATGATCAGGTCGATAGTGTCTCTGTCGGCAACTATAGTGTCTCACGGCATATCGTCCATTCACATCCCGCCGTGTTACCATTCACAGTCGTGCCTACGCAGGCACCTATCACTGCTCTGATCAGCGCCTATGACGAACAGACTGGTGTCTACTCTCAGGGGAGTTTCTTTGAGTCTGTCTTCGCCTTCGACTTCAACCTGCATGAGCAACCCACCATGAAGTACCCAGATACAGATTGTGATAGTGAATCTATGACGTTCACTCCCTTCTATTGCGGTATTGTTGCATCAACCTATCAGGTCGATATCGAGACCTATGACTTCTTCTTCCGGATGGGTGACTTGTTCCAGCAGGATGAGTACCTCACGATTGCAGATTGTGACCCTAACATCGGGGATGATAGTGCGATTACCGAAGAGGATGTCGCCAACTCTCAATTCCAAGAGAATCCTAACTTTACCCCTGAGTTGTGCATCATCCCGTGCGATGCCGTTTCGTGTACTTCGTTCGTCAATGCTGAGATCGTCGAATCCACGCTCATGAAGGAAGGCACCTGTGTCAGTGGCCATCCTAACTTCGCGCCCGAACTGTGCAATCAGATTTGCTTTGAGCCGCCCGGAGGCACCACTGCTAAGATCTTCAACTGCAGATTACGCTATGGTGAGACGGTCTTTGAAGAATCCCTGACCATTGAGTATCCTCTCACGGATGAGGATAGTGAATACGCGCTATACTTCTTCGATACGTTTTCAGTCAACCAGCGTTGGGAGTTGATTTGTAGTTTCGATGAGGAAATAGGAAAATCGTGCATCAATAATGCCAATGATACGCTGCATGTGTTTTGGGATTTCGACACCGGTGGATTCCCATCTTACAATTCACGTACTCTCTCCAGCAGGCAACTTTCGCCGGGTATCTATGGTGTCTTCAAGGCTGCAGAGGTGAAGGCAGAGAAGCCCATCCATGGTGTTGAGATGTGTGCTGTTGATCTTATCTCTGAGAGTGGGGCGGAGGTCGTTTACTTCCTTGAGGGGCCCATGAGTTTCGAGGATGAGCTTCGATTCCATGTCAGCACCTCTGTCGAGGCTCTGGGAACTGATGCGGCTACGATCGTGATATCAGATGTATTCCCGCAGGCGGACAGTCCAGGACTCCATACGATGTATTCGGATCATGGGGTCACACAGCACGCGCGTATCTGGATAGCCAATGCCTTTGGCAGTGCAGATTCAACGTGCGAGTTCTCATGGACTCCAGATGGTTTGCCTCCAGATATTACCGTCGAAGACTTGGTGATCATCCCCTCGGTGGACCGTCCAGGTTTTCTCAATGTGACTGTCGATGTCAGTACCGCTGGCGATGGTTGGGATGAGCTTGGTGCTTGGCTGATGTGCTGGCAGACCTCTGCATTCAAGGTCGATGAGTGGGATCTGTTGTTCAAGACCGACCGGAAAAGGAACTGCTTGATCGTTGAATCCATGGGTAAGCCAGAGGGTGGGCAATTCTCATTCGACATGGAAGCCACCTTTGGTAATGACTACTACCACTTCGGCATAGCGCCAATTGACGTCCTTGGCAATGAGGGTCAAAGCAGGTCGCTTGCACAAGTCGATCTGAGGGATTTCAGTGGAACAGGTGGCGGTACACTTGCTTTGGAATCCTCTACAGATGCCGAGTCAGGTCTGCCCTCCTGGACCTTGCCTGCCATCGGTGTGATGTTCGTTCTCACAGCAGTTGGTGCCGTTTTCATTCTCGTCCGAGGTGGCGGTGGTGCTGCGGCAGGTGGCGATGACGATGAGGATTGGGATTACTGAATCTGTCTAGCGCCGCTTGGTACAATACAAATCAGATACCTATTTGAGACCCTTATTATCAGGGTGCTGCTCAACAATATAGGGTTCTGAACATGGACCCATATGCCTATATATCGTCCAAGGTCACAGGGAGTTACCGAAAGGTATAGCGGAGCGAGTAGCATGACAATGAACGTAACAAAGGTGACTTTGACAGGGAGTTGGTTCTTCCTGACTATCTTGATGATTGGAATGAGTTGGGGGGCAGCATTGCCTCCAGCGGAAGCGATTGACGATGAGTCTTCATCGTCCTCGACGATCGAGGGCGATAATGACTACATCGAATCGGATTCTGTGATGGATTTACCCACGGAGACTCCGAATGTGGAGTATGCGATGGATTCGGATTCCGAATTAGTCGGTATGAGGGATTCTCATAAGAAGTTCTTCAAGACCGATGAGGGATACAGCGTTGCGATATATCCTGACCCCGTACACTACATGTCGGATAGTGGGGATTGGGAAGATATCGATATGACGATCATCCCTAACCAGTATGGTTGGGAGGTGTCTGAGAATACCTTCGAGACGGCATTCCCTCTCAGTATCGAGGATGGCGTAATCATCTCCGATGACAAGACGGATTCAATCATCATCACCGGTATCCAGCCAGAAGTTGTTCTGTTCGACAACCTCACGTTCTCCAGTCAGCCGTTCAAGGACATCGCTCCTCCTACGACGGAACAGACGCGAGCAGGTGGCAACGTCATGCGCTACCCGATGTACGAAGGAATCTCCCTTGACTATACTGTGATGACCACCGGGGTCAAGCAGGACCTCGTCTTTTCTCATGAGCCCTTCCTTCCCGTCGGGGAATCGCAGGCCTCTTGGATTGGACTGAAGGAGACCATGATTCTCCCATCCCATTCTGGACTCTTCGTTGATGATTACGACCAGTTAGAGGATGGATTCCACGAGGTACAGAGTCATCTCTCAATTCGAGATCTGACAACTGGTACCGAGCTTGCCTACATCTCCCCACCGGACTTGTATTCGCTCACAGATCAGACGATACGCACCGAAGCGACATACTTCCTCATCGTACGCGGTGAGAATATCGAGTTCGTCACAGCAGTACCCATGGAGTGGATGACCGGTGACAGAGCTGTGTATCCAATGGTACTTGACCCGACTGTCAAGATTCTGCAGGGTTCTTCTGGCTACGCTTACCACTACTATCAGCAGAGTTGGTGGACCTATGTTCAAACTTCATGGTACGATAACGATTGGCAATTCTCCCTTTGCCGTGGTGTGCAGCGCTCGTACTCCTACCCGTATGACGGCTGTACCTCTGGCACGGCCTATCGCGACTACGTCTACCAGGGATGGCACAAATTCGACATGAGGGGAACCTTGCTTCCAGGGGCTATGATCACTAGCGGCAGGATTGTTCAATACATGGGATATCTGAACAATGGTGTCGATAGCAAATACATGATGGACGCAGTCATCATGCGCGATTGTTCGACGAGTGGTTCGATTACGAACCCTTCAGTGAGTTGCCCAAGTAATAACTATCTGGACCCGACTGCTTACCGCGGCTCGTCTTCCTCAACTTCAGCGTCCAACACCGCGTACAAGTATTATGCCTCCGTCGAGCATGCAGACATGTCTCATTCTCTTGCAGGCTACCTCAAGCATCCTAATGCAGCTGGTTGGAAGAATCTCTCGATGACTGACCCTGCGATCGTTACAGAACTTGGGAACAGAGCGAACAGTTCACAGGGCTGGATTGGCTTTGGAATTCGTGTCTCGAAGAACGACACTATGCCATGGTCGAACGTCTGTTCAATCAATACTCGAGATACATACCAATGCGGTGGTAAGACAACCTACCTTAGGTTGGATTACACCGGCGGTATCGATAATTCAGGACCGATGATGGATATGACCCCGTACAAGGGAGATACATACATCGATCGTGAGCGTCACTTGTACACCTCGATGGTTGATGTGTCAGGAGTCGATACGACTGCTGGAAACGAACCCGGATTGTTCTACCGCGTTACACCCTCGGGTGGCACGGCAGGTGCTTGGACCAAGGTGGTCGCTAATGAGGTTACGACGACCAACATCCGCTGGGGTCACGAGAGTTACGGTATTAATTCAGGCTGGCTGACACAAGGATTCTACAAGGTGACAATTCCGGCAACTGGAGTGGGTCAGGTCGACTACTTCTGGGCTGCTCAGGACGCACATCAGAATGTGAACCTAGCGACCTCACCAGCAGGTGGTGCCGGCAGCATGACGAATGTGACGGATGTGGCTAACCTCCCTCAGTCATTCTACACCTTCAATGTCCTTGATACGACCACTTCGAGCGATGAGAAGTGGGCCGTTATGGTCGATGGGATGAACACCGCGCCGTATCAGTATCAATCAGGCGGACGTGCAATCTACAAGAGCCAGATGACAATGTGGGAAGGAACTGATGAAGTTCTTTGGGAGTTTGACACGGCTGGCTGCGGATATTGCTGGTCCGGCGATTCTGAGACCTCTTACTCAGATTCCAAGGGTTGGAACCTCAGGTACGATGAGGCCTGTACGAGTTTCTGTTACCGATATGGCCAGAGTTATACATCCTCTAGACACTCTGTGAGCTGGCTCGATGCGGTTTCAAACTCAGGACCTGAGCACAACCTTCTGTACTTCTGGAATGACGATATCTCTCAATGGGGGATTATAGGTGTCAATGATGAAGTGAAGATTGAGGAACCGATCTCGGACGGTGACTACACTTACTATTCGACCTGTTCGGACTGTGGGGGTTGGACCTATGCAAGATGGGATGGATCGACTAACTATGCGTGGAACCGAGCAATTCCAGTTCGAGTCGGTGATAACAGTTTCATTGGTAACTGGGGGAACAAGAAGGTTGCTCAGAGCCAATCTGATGGTGATTTCACTCACCTGTGCATCACATCGAATGGTTTCCATCACTTCATTGACCGAAGTCAAGAGAACCCTGGTTACTACTCTTGCACCTATTACTCGTGGAATGTCAGATACATGAACAGTGGTCGTTACAACTACATGTTCAACGGCTTCCATCACGGTACTGCCACCTACATCGGTGGTACGATGAGTCCTACTTGGGATATCTACAGCAAGGTCTCACCGATCAAGCCGGTTCCAGACACCTTTGCTCCGAAGGTTGAGGATCTCTCTGAGTTGGGAGATTCGTACGTCACATCACCACGACGTGTCACTGCTATGATCAGCGACGCTGGTGACCCACCTACGGGTCTGAACGTTACGGCTGCAGGCGGCCCAACTCTGAACTATGTGGCAGAGTATGGTATGGGACAGGTCTACGATTCGTCATCCGGTTCCTGCGGCATCACGGATGCAGGCTCAGTTATCGTCTCTGAGTGGAATTCCGTGTCGTCTTCTAACACGGTCACCGATACGCATTTCAGTGGAACATCTGGTAACGGAGGAGACTGGTTCGAGTTGACTGTTGTAGGAAACGGTAGTTTCTCTGAAGTCGACATGAGGAACTGGGTGATCACTGCAACCGATGGGACTAGCTCTTACGATATTGAGTTGAACAACGATGATCAATGGTGCCGTGTACCTTCTGGTGCTATCCTGACCTTTATCGACACATCCTCGGCTAATGCAGGTCCGGGCCTTGCTACTTGGCTCAACAAGACCGTTGAGGACAGATCGGCATGGTCGAACTTCTATACCGGAGATTCAAGGTACTTCACGGGATCCTCGGCCACGACCTTCGATGATGCACTGGCTGGTAGCTCAGCTCCTTGTGACTCTGCTATGGGTATCACCATCAAGGACAGTTCAGCAGGTACGATCAGCTCCGCTGACGAATGTGATGCTGCCGGAGGAGTAGCAGACTCTCAGGTGTTCTCATTGGACTCAAATCCAACTGCGACACCTTTGACATATACAGCAACGTCTACCTCGACGTTCGGTTCACCAAACCCGCTATCTGCGGGTGGGACTGCTGACTTCAGTGACCTGAGGAAGGCGTGGACTGAGTCTTTGCCTATGCTTCCCGCGACTGGTACCAAGGCTGGCTGTGCCACCTCGACTTGTGAGTGGTATGCTCTGATTCCTGGGGCGTCCCGGTCTTCTGAGGTCACATACAACGTGAGTACAAGAGATGTTTCAGTCGTTGGAGTCAACGAGTACACTTCTTCTGACTGGTCCTACATGATTGGCCAACCGACCAAGGTATACGTGATTGAGTGGCATGACATGACGCCTGGCTACAACAGTCAGTACTCGGCAACCTATCAGGTTCGCTTGTACGACGTCACCAATGAGATCGAGTTCCTTTACGATGAAGGCATCACTGCTTACTATGACTTTCGCGTCGTTGGGTACCAGAACTGGAACCGCAATGCAGGGCATCAGTTCGAGTCTGCGACTCAGGCTACGTACACCGGCGGGAATCCGTTTTCTTCCAACTACCGATTCTCAACCACGTCCTCGACTTCTCACAGCCATGAGTCGTTCCCGATAGGTATGGAGGAGTTGAATAATCCTGACATTCACATGTCTGGGCGATCTGATGGATACCCGTACGGCTACTACTGCTACTACATGAATTCATACTATCAGTATTCGAAGTACTGTGGTTCAGCGGTTTCGTGGCCTGCTGACTTCGAGTTTGAGTACTTCGGATCGACCTATGGTGGCTCTGGACAGACATCAGATTGGCTAGCAATCGGTCGCTTCGGAGGAATGTGGTTCACTCGGAGCAATCCACAGTACAACTCGTATGGCGGGATCAGAATGCCTGCCTACTACGCTTACCTTGACGAGAGCAACCTACCAGGTACCTCTTACAATGCCCCTCAGGGCTTGATAGCACCGTTCTATTCGGGCTACTCTGCATATTACTGCTACAACAATGCTCAACTTGAGTGTAGTATCCGTTCGAAGGTTCTACCTTTCGAAGGAGCTGGTATCGATGTGAA
>Ga0066863_10000421_pt1 | contig 20351 bp, 17 predicted proteins | sample ETN02SmetaG_2_FD_65495 | JGI IMG/M metagenome (GOLD analysis project Ga0066863, IMG submission 65495) | Marine microbial and viral communities from oxygen minimum zone, Eastern Pacific Ocean - ETNP2014F10-02SV253 | ecosystem: Environmental > Aquatic > Marine > Oceanic ...
GATTTTTTATCTATATTATTATAAATATCATTCATACTTTCTAATTTATTCCATTTTTTATTGTTCTTTCCTGACTCAGTAATATAGATAGACTTATTATGCTCAGAAAATATACCTATTAATGCTGAAACATCCCAAATTTTAGGATTATTACATAACAAGGATTTCCCATTACCTAATACAACCATTGCTCCTTCGTAAGTTATGCTGCCCAAATTTCTAAAATCTTCAGATAAAAAATTTAATTTTTTATATTTTTTAATTAACTTTGTATTTGAATATAAATATCCTGGCACAAAAGAAATATTAGAATTTTCTTTAAATAAAAAATTCATACCATCTATTAATATTCCATTATCTTTAGACCAAGAAATACATTTACCATCTATTTTTTCAATAGAAGGAATAAATAATGCTGAAGCTACAGTTTGATAATTTAATACAAATGATATTGAACTTCCACAAATAGGGAGTCCATTTGAAAAATTAGTAGTACCATCTAAAGGATCAATAATCCAGACGGGTTTCTTATAATCAATTTTATTACTATTATTAATATCTTCTTCAGATAATACCTCATGATCAGGATAATATTTATTTATAATGCCCAATAATTTTTTATGTATATCTAAATCAATTTTAGTAACTACTTCTTTATTACCATCAGTACCATCTTTATACATCTTTTTATTAACTTTACTGACATTATCTAAAATATAAGAACCTGCAGTAAAAGCTAAATTCCTAGATAATTCTTCAATTTTATTAATTTCTAAACTATTAAATCCTTCCACTACATACCTAGTATGCTAATAATATAAAATATACACTGATTTTAAATAATAAACAAAATTATCATTTTATAGTGTTCAATAATTCAAATGAAATATAAAAGAATAGTAATTAAAATTGGAACTTCGCTCATAACTGAGAAAGACGGGGATTTAAATTCTAAATTTATTTTAGATCTATCTGAAGTATGTGAAAAATTAATTAAATTTAATTATGAAATTGTACTTATATCATCAGGTGCTGTAGGTGCTGGTATCCAATTAATTGATAAAAAACTTATTGATAATATAAATCAAAAACAAACTTCTGTTAAACAGGTACTTGCGTCATTAGGACAGCCGTATCTTATGAAACTTTATCAGGAAATATTTAATAAATTAGATTTAAAAACTTCTCAAATATTATTAACTCGAAAAGAAATCACTGAAGATAAATCAACTTATTTAAACATAAAAAATACAATTGAAAAATTAATTGAGTTTAAAATTATTCCTATAATTAACGAAAATGATGTTGTATCTACTGAGGAACTTGAAGGTGAAAAATTTGGAGATAACGACACTCTCTCATCATTTGTGAGTAATATGATTGATGCCAACCTACTAATAATTTTAAGCTCTATCGAAGGCTTATTTACTACTGATCCTAATTTGTATCCACAGAGTGCTAAACTTATATCAGAAATAAAAAATGTTGGTATTCAAGACATTAATTCATTAGGAGGACCTAGCATAAATAATCTTGGAACCGGAGGAATGGATGCAAAATTAAAAGCTATTGAAATGGCATCCGTATCTGGAACTGATGTTATCATTGCCAGTGGAAAAAATCCTAAAAATATATTAAAAATTATAAATGGAGAAAAAATTGGAACATTTTTTCCTGCAAAATTAAAAATAATAGAAAGAAAGAAAAGATGGTTATTAAATAACATGTCTAGATCTAAAGCCTTAACTGTGGATGATGGAGCTAAAAGTGCTATTTTAAATAATAATACCAGTCTCTTGCCTCCTGGGATAATATCTGTATCTGGTTCTTTTAAAGCTGGGGAAGTAGTGTGTATATTAGATAAATCAAAACAACTTATTGCATGTGGAATTACTAGTTACTCAAATAAAGAAATAAATAAAATTAAAGGAAAGCAATCTAAAGACATAATTGATAATTTAGGGTATATACACACCGAAGAAATTATACATAAAAATAATTTAGTAAATTTATAATTAAAAAAATATTATGGAAAAACAAGATTTAATTACATTGACAAAAAAAACACACAAGGCTTCACAAATACTTAGTAATTTTACTACACAAGATAAAAATAATTTACTAAACCTCATTCATTCCAATATAAATAAAAATAAAAAAAATATATTAGAAAAAAATAAAATTGATGTTAAAAATTCAAGAGACATGAAAAAAGATTTTGCATTTATTGACAGGCTAACTTTAACAGAACACAAAATCGAACTCATGCTAAATGGGATAAAAAACATAATTTCTTTGAATGACCCTGTAGGTAAAATTATTGAAGATAAAATATTAGATAATGAAATGAATTTAAAAAAAATTACTGTGCCATTAGGGGTTATAGGAGTGATATATGAGAGCAGACCAGATATAACTACAGACATTTCAAGTTTATGTATAAAATCAGGTAATGCAGTAATTCTAAAAGGTGGAAAAGAATCAATGAATACCAATATATGCCTTACTTCAATAATTAAGCAATCTCTAAAAGAATTTGGTACAGATGATAATTTTGTTAATTTAATTGAATCAACTGATAGAAAAATCACAAAAGAATTTCTTCAACTTAATGATTATATCGATCTAATGATACCTAGAGGTGGAGAAAGTTTGGTTAAAATGGTTGAAAAAGAAGCTAAAATGCCTTCAATTACTGGGGGGATAGGAGTAACTCATATATATATAGATCCTTCAGCAGATATTGAAAAAGGTATATCTGTAGTTTTAAATTCTAAAGTTTCCAAACCAAGTGTTTGTAATGCATTAGATACATTACTTATACATTCAAAAATTTTACCTGATTTTCTTCCCCCTGTGATAAAAAAATTATCTGAATCAAATGTAGAAATAAGATGTGATTCCAAATCTTATAATGCAATAAAAAATTATAATTACCACAATGTATTCAAAGCATCCAAAAATGATTGGGGGCAAGAATTCTTAGATCTTGTTATATCAATAAAATGTGTAAATTCTATTGAAGAAGCAATGACACACATATATGATCATGGATCCGGGCACACTGATGGAATTATTGGAGAATCAAAAAAAAGTATTGAAACTTTTGTGAATAAAATTGATTCAGCAGCTGTAATGGTAAATGCAAGTACACAATTTAACGATGGTGGGGAATTTGGACTAGGAGCTGAAGTTGCAATAAGTACTAACAAATATGGCGCAAGAGGACCTATGGGACTTGAAAATCTTTGTAGCTATAAATGGATTTTAACTGGGCAGGGAAATATAAGAATAAGATAATTCTAATCCAAAAAGTCTCTTAGTTTTTTAGATCTCATTGGGTGACGTAATTTTCGTAAAGCTTTTGCTTCAATTTGCCTTATTCTTTCTCTTGTTACACCAAAATCTTTACCAACTTCTTCCAAAGTTCTACTTCTTCCATCTTCTAATCCAAAACGTAATTGCAAAACCTTTGCTTCTCTTTCACTTAAAGTATGTAATACGTCTTCAACCTGTTCTTTTAGTAATTGATGAGATGCCGCATCTGCTGGTGCAATTGCTGTTCTGTCTTCAATAAAATCTCCTAAATCACTGTCATCTTCTTCTCCAACCGGAGTTTCAAGTGATACAGGTTCCTGTGATATTTTCAGTATTTCACGTACTTTCTCAGGAGTTACCTCCATTTCTTGTGCAATTTCTTCGCTTGAAGGATCTCTCCCAAATTCCTGTACTAATTTCCTACTTGTTCTTAATAATTTATTAATTGTTTCAACCATATGAACAGGTATTCTTATCGTTCGGGCTTGATCTGCAATTGCTCTTGTTATTGCTTGCCTTATCCACCATGTAGCATAAGTACTAAATTTATATCCTTTTCTATAATCAAATTTCTCAACAGCTCTTATTAAACCTATATTCCCCTCTTGAATAAGATCTAATAAAGACATTCCTCTTCCTATATATTTTTTAGCAACACTAACAACCAATCTTAAATTAGCTTCCGATAAAAGCTTTTTACTGTTATTGGAAATTATTCTCTTTTGAGAATAAAAATCAGCTAATTCCGAATTATATTTATTAAATTTTTTAAATATCTCTCCATTTTTTAATGCTTTCTTTATTTCTTTATTAGATTTATATTTATTTAAAGTTTCATGAAAAAATGGGGGAAGCAATCTCATAGCAGTTGAAGTTGTTCTTAATCTTTCAGCCACTTCTGTTGGCTCAAGATTCATTGAATCCGCTAAATAATTAATCAATTCTTCATCTAATATATCAAAAACATATTTATTATATTTTTTTAATTGCCTTTTATCTAATAATTCTGAATAATTCAAAATTTGATTAACATGCAAGCCTGCCCTGGGAACTTTATAATCTATGTTTTTTAAAGTTAATTCAAAAATCTTAAAATTATCTATTATTTTTTCTAAAGCTATATTTGCTATAAAAGTATCTGTTAAAGCTGCATCATTATTCAATGTTGGATTTTTAGCAGTCTGTTCAATAAACTCCCCCTCTTCCATAGAACGTGCTAATTCTCTTTCATCTTTTGCACTTAACAAACTCACTCTTCCAATTTCACGTAAATACAATCTGACAGGGTCATCAATTATCTCTGGAGTATCATTAACTACATCATCAAGTAAAACTAATTCTCCTTCGTTATTCAACCTGTAAGCATCACCCATTTCATCATTAATATTTTCAGAATTGTCGTTTGCAGATTCCCTGGAAATTTTCAAACTCATAAAGTCTTTAGCTAAATCTTCTGGATCATCACTAAATTCTTCTCTTTGCATCATATTTTTTTTAGCTGATTGAATAAAATCCACTAAAACAGAATCCTGATCACTATTCCACATTTTATTTGACATACAAAAACCTAATTTGAATAATATTAATATATTTTTCTAATGTTACTTTTATCTAAAATCTTAATACGATTTTCTATTTTATTTATTTCGTCAATATTTTTTTGATAATCCAGCATTAATGTCACATTTTTTGCTATCAAATATTCCCTTTCGATATCATTCTTGCATTGTGATATAACTTTATTTAACTTGTCATTATCAAAAAATATTAATTTATCAGATTTAAAATTATTTATTTCATTATATAAATTCTCTTCAATTATATTTTCATTTTCAACTGAATTATCTGCTTGAAGCCACTTAAATAAAATCTGCTTACAAATTGTATCATCAATCATTTCAATATCCCAATCATTTAATAGGTCTTTATTTACATTCTTATTAGATAAAACAATTCCTGTTAAATATTCCGATAAAATTTTCAATCTATTCTTATCATCTGGAATAGGTTTTAAAATATTAAAAGAATTTTCTTTAAATTGAGACAATCTATTAGAATTATCATTAAATCTTTTTGTTTTCGAATCAAACCCAGCCTTAATTCGTTCTTCAGAAACATTTAATTCTTTACTCAAAATTGACACATATTGATCCTGGATATAAGAGTTTTTTTCTTTAGATATAAATGGTCTTATAATTTCTTCAATAAGTTCTTTTCCTTCAACTGTGGATGAATCAAATTTTTTCGAGAGTGATTCTATTAAATATTCTACTATTGGACTTGCATTTAATATACTTTCTTTCCATTTTTCTGAAGAATTTCTAATATAATCATCAGGATCAGAATTTTCAGGTAATGTAACTATACGAAGCATAAAATTTTTCTTTATTGTTTTGTTAGTTATCCCGGCGGGCAATTCTTTATTATTTGATTTAAAAACCCCCCAACTTTTATCCAAAGAATTTAAAGTTGCTTCAGTTCCTGCTTGATCTGAATCCAAAGCTATAACTACGCTATTAGAAATATCAGAAATTTTATTTGCCTGATATATAGTAATTGCAGTTCCCATTGAAGCAATAACGTTCTTAAATCCAAACTGATGGGCAGTAATAACATCTGTATAACCTTCAACTAAAACACATTCATCTTCATCACGAATATTTTCTGAAGCTTGATCTAATCCGTATAAAACAGAGCCCTTATCGAATAATAGATTTTTTTTAGTATTAATATATTTAGGATTTTTATCTGATAAAATTCTTCCACCAAATCCTAATACATTATCCTGCAATTCAATAATAGGAAAAATTAATCTTTCTGAAAAAAAATCTATTATGTCACCTTTACTATTTTCAGAAGCAAGTCCGAAATCAATTATATTTTTAGATTCAATTTCATTACTAATTAAATAATTATATAATTCTTTACCTTTAGGGTTATAACCCAAATTAAATTTCAATGCTGATTCTTTTGTTATACCTCGTCCTTTCAAATAATCTCTAGCCATAGACCCTTTATCAGAAAATAAACAATTCTTAAAAAAATCAACAGATAAATTATTAATTTTCTTGATTTCTTCTAGAGTTTTACTTCTGCTCGAATTAAACGATAAATCGGATATACCTAATTTTTTACTAAAATATTTTAATGAATCTACAAAAGATATATTTTCTTTTTTCATTAAAAAAGAAAATATATCCCCACCCACTGAACAAGCACCAAAACATCTCCATATATTTTTTTCAGGATCAACAATAAATGAAGGAGTGTTTTCATTATGAAATGGACATAGAGCTTTATAAAGCCTGCCTTGTCTTTTTAAATCTGCATGCTCAGAAACTAAGTCTAAAACTGAAATTTTATTTTTTATATCTGTTGTTAAACTCATCTTGATTAGAACTATATAATTTATATAAAAATAAGCTAAATATCTATTATAATTAAACATTAATAGATATCTAAAATATACAGGAAATATAGAATAATAAAATAAGTACTAAATTACTATAAATTTTTTTAATATTATGGACATTGTAAAAAGAATAGAATACTTAAAAAAGTTATTAAATAAAAATAACTACTTATATTACATTAAACAAAATCCTGAATTAACTGATAGCGAATATGATGCTTATTTTCGAGAATTGGTCAAATTAGAAAATGTACACCCTCAATATAAAGATATAGATTCACCTACTCATAGGATAGGGGCAGAACCATCCACTGAATTTAAAATAATCGAACACTTACAGCCCATGATGAGTCTTTCAGATTGCTTTAACGAAGAAGAATTTTACACCTGGCATAATAGGAATTCCAAAATACTAGAAAATCAAAAGTTTGAAATGGTATCTGAGTTGAAAATAGATGGGCTTGCAATTTCTTTGGTATATGAAAACGGCAAACTAAAAACAGCTTCCACTAGAGGAGATGGAAAAGAAGGTGAGGATGTTACACCCAATGCACGTACAATTAGATCTATTCCTCTAAATTTAAATAAAAACATTCCAGGTAATATAGAAATCAGAGGTGAAGTTTTTATATCTAAATCTCAATTCTCAATTCTCAATGCAGAAAGAGAGAAAAATAACCTTCCAAAATATTCAAATCCAAGAAATTGCGCCTCCGGATCATTAAGACAGCTTGATTCAATGATCACAAAATCTCGTAAACTCGATACTTTTATATATAGTATCGGCTATTATGATTCTTCAATATTATTACCAGAAACTCAATTTGGCAGACTCAAATTTTTATCCAAACTAGGATTCAAAACAAATGATAATGCTATTTTATCTAATTCACTAGAAGACACTATAAATATATATAAAAGTTTTGAAAATAAAATACCTGAATTAGACTATTTGTGTGATGGCCTTGTTGTAAAAGTTAACAGTATAGAATCTCAGAATATTATTGGCGAATTAACAAGATCTCCAAAATGGGCAATTGCTTTTAAATATCCAAGCAATAAGGCAATAACTCAAGTGGAAAATATTGATATTAATATTGGCAGAACAGGTACTATTAATCCAATAGCAAATCTTATACCAATAGAATTAGACGGAGTTACTATTACCAACGCCACTTTACACAATCCAAGTTATATTGAAAAATTGGATCTGAAAATAGGTGATTGGGTTTATATAGAAAGAGCCGGAGATGTCATACCTAAAGTTTTATCAGTAATTAAAAATAAAAGAAATGGATTAGAAAAAAAATTTATTTTCCCAACAATATGTCCAAGCTGCAATTCTAATATTATAAAAAATAAATCTGATGCTATGTATTATTGCATTAATAATAAATGTATCACCAAAATTAAAAGGTCAATAGAATATTTTGTAAGTAAAAATGCCATGGATATTGAAGGATTAGGGCCCTCAATAATAGAAAAATTAGTATCCAATAACATAATTAAAGATTTTGCTGATATCTACTACTTAAAAGAAAAAGATTTACAAAAATTAGATGGATTTGGAGCAAAAAGTGCTGAGAATTTAATCCATTCAATAGAAAATAGTAAAAACAAATCATCAACAAAATTATTAGTAGCATTAGGCATAAATCATATTGGAAATGAAATATCAGATTTGATTTTAAATAGATTTAAATCAATAAAAAATCTATACAACTTAGATTATGATCATCTGTTAGAAATTCCTCAAATAGGACCGCAAATAACTACAAGCATTATGGAATATTTTAATAACACAGAAAACAGAACTCTCATTGATAAATTAATAAATATAGGATTAAATTATAAAAAAATAGAATCTTCAAATATTGATTCAAAAATAACAAAATTAAATTTTGTTATAACAGGTAAATTAGAAAAATTTACAAGAATAGAAATTAAAAACTTAATATTATCCCTGGGAGGAAAGGTAAGTGATAATATCAGTAAAAATATCGATTATTTAATTACAGGTTCAGATCCTGGCTCAAAACTAAAAAAAGCAGCAGATCTGAAAATTAAAATTATCGATGAAAATGAATTTAGAAATTTAATTAATTAAATTTTTGTGAGGGAAAAATGGAATTAGGAATTAAAAATAAAATAGCTTTAGTAACAGGCAGTAGCAAAGGAATTGGGAAATCATGTGCCCTTTCATTAGCCAGAGAAGGAGTAAAAGTAGTGATATGCGGAAGAAATCAAAATACTCTTGATAATACTCTAAATGAAATGAAAGAACTAAGTCCTCAATCCATTGCAATTAAAGCAGATATAACAAATATATCATCTCTAAACAATGTAACTAATGAAATTAATAATAAATTAGGCACAATAGAAATATTGGTAAACAATGTAGGAGGTTCAGTAAAAAGAGAAGGAATAGAGGGGACTGAAATCAAAGATTTAAATAATGCTTTTGAATTAAATATAGATCCAACACTAAAATTAATGCAGCTTGTAATTCCCGAAATGAAATCCAATCATTGGGGCAGAATAATAAATATTTCATCAGTATATGGACGTGAATTAGGGGGGAACTTATCTTATATGACCGCAAAAGCTGCATTAAACAGCATAACAAAACATGCTGCAATAGATTTAGCAAAACATGGTATTTTAATTAATGCTGTAGCACCGGGACCTGTAGCTCATCCCGGAGGTGGATGGGAAAAATTTCAAAATGAAAACAAAAAAGAAATAGTAGATCAATTTATTAAAGAAAATTTACCTATAGGAAAATTCGGATGGCCAGAACCTGTGGGTGATCTTGTAGCTTTCCTTGCTTCACAAAACTCTGGATTTATAACAGGAACTTGTATCAACATAGACGGAGGATGGAGTAGATCAATTAGCTGAATATACTTTAATTATCTGTTGATTTTTCATACTCAATTTATTATATTTTTCTGAACAATAATTCTTATTATAATCAGCTGAAAGGAATCAATAAATGACACAACATAAATCTCAACATCCGACCAATCGAGGCAAACCAAGCCATGGGTTTGCAGGACTAGTCTCCTTTCTAAGAGCCCCAGTTTGTCATGATTTGAACCAATTAGACGCCGATATCGCTGTAATGGGTGCGCCAACAGATGAAGGTTCTCCTTTCATGCCCGGCTCACGATTAGGATCACGCTCAATAAGAGAACATTCTCTTCGATTTGGTGATAATGGATACTTCGACCACGACACCGACAAAATTTTCCTAAAATATGAACTTAATAACGATCGAATTGTAGATGTGGGTGACGCTGATGTTGTGCCCGCAGATGTTGAAGGTACTTTCAAGAATATCACTAATTTGACTCGGATGGTGTTAGACGCAGGTGCTATGCCAGTGGTACTAGGAGGCGACCATGCAATTACTTTTCCAGTCGTCCGGGCATACAATAAACCTCTTCACGTCGTCCATTTCGACGCGCATATAGACTATTCTCCTTTCGTTCATGGGTATCAATACACTAACTCTCACGCTTTCCGTCACATCCACCACATGGATCATGTCGAAAGCCTTACGCAAGTTGGAATCCGCAGTATACGTAACAACAAGGCTTGGATTGACGATTCTATCAATGACGGTAATCGTGTTATAGGAATGAAAGAATTTGGAGAGAAGGGACCCAATGGCATGACCGAACTAGTTCCAAAGGATGCCCAAATCTACGTGAGTATCGACATCGATGTACTTGACCTACCGTTAGTTCCGGGATGTGTATCTGCAGAACCCAACGGCATGTCATATACTGATCTTCGTGACTCACTAGCAACGTTAGCAAGGCACGCTGAAATCATCGGATTCGACTTGGTTGAGGTCAACCCGCAGTTAGATGTAGGAACAGGTATCACCTCATACATGGGAGCACATACTATCATGGAATTTTTAGGACAGATTTGCGATCAGCCCAGATGGGTCACTAAACGTGGAAAATAGTAGAGCTGCCCCTAAATCCACCAGAAATTCCTGCGAATGATAGACATAGGATGAAGTAGATAAATTAACTGAATATTTAAATACTAAATATACTTTAATTATCTGTTGATTTTTTATATTCAATTTATTATATTTTTATGAACAGTAATTCTTATTCTAATCATATGACAAATAAACAATCAAAAAAACAAACCTCTAATAAAAAACTAAACGCAGAAACCGTTTTATCTGTAAATGATTTACAAACTCATTTTTATACTAAATGGGGTTTAGTTAAAGCCGTGGATGGAGTTAGTTTTGATTTGAAAAAAGGTGAAACTTTAGCTGTAGTTGGAGAATCAGGTTCTGGAAAATCAGTTACTTCATTGTCAATAATGCAACTAATACCATCACCTCCTGGATTTATAGTCGGTGGAGAAATAAATTTAGAAGGTGAAAATCTATTAGATAAATCAGACAGAGAAATGCAATCTGTTAGAGGATCAAGGATTGCAATGGTATTACAGGATCCAATGACCGCATTAAACCCGGTATTCAAAATCTCAGATCAAGTTGGAGAAACCTTAAGTATTCATAAAAAACTCAAAGGATCCAAATTATACAACTCCATTATAGATATGTTAGAAAAAGTTAATATTCCTGCAGCTGAAGAAAGAATGAAAGACTACCCGCATCAATTAAGCGGAGGAATGAGACAAAGAGTTGTTGGCGCTATTGGAGTTTCATGTAGCCCAACAGTTTTAATAGCCGATGAACCAACAACATCGTTAGATGCAACAATTCAAGCTCAATATCTAAGATTACTTAAAGACTTACAAAATGAATTTGGCATGGCTATATTATTTATAACCCATGATTTCGGAATAGTAGCTAAAATGTGTGATAGAGTCGCTGTAATGTACGCTGGAAGAATTGTTGAACTCGGAGATGTAAGAGAAATTTTCAATAATCCAAAACATCCCTATACACAAGGTCTCATTAGATCTGTACCAAGCATGGATGAAGATATTGATAGATTATATTCAATCCCCGGGCAACCGCCAGCTTTATGGGATGTTCCGGATGGCTGTAGATTTTCACCAAGAAAGGAAACACCTTGCTGTGATGTATGTGTAAATGAAAAATATGAAATGGTGGAAATAAAACCAGGGCATTTAGTTGACGGTTGCAAATGTTGTCTTGGTACATGTAAATCAAGTAAAAAATAAAATGGCAAAAACTTTAATAGAATTAAAAAATATAAAAAAAATATTCCAAGTTGGTGGTGGTTTCTTAGGCTCGGGATCAAAAGATTTAACAGCTGTAAATAATATTTCACTTAAAATTGAAGAAGGTGAAACATACGGATTGGTCGGTGAATCCGGATGTGGAAAAACTACAACAGCCAAAATGATACTTATGCTAGAAGAACCTACTGAAGGATCTATTATTTTCAATGACCAGGATGTATTTAAAGCTTCAGAATCTGATCCTGAATACAAAAAGAACTATAAATCCTCAGTCCAGGCTGTATTTCAAGATCCATGGGCATCTTTGAACCCAAGAATGCGAGTAAGAGATATTATTGGAGAGCCCTTAGAAATTAATACTGATATGACAAAAAAACAAATAAGAAATCGGGTAGATGAATTGTTAGTTGAAGTTGGGTTACAGGCTTACCAGTCGAACCTCTATCCTCACGAATTTAGCGGAGGCCAAAGACAAAGATTAGGTGTAGCAAGAGCATTATCTTTAAATCCAAGATTAATTGTATTGGATGAGCCTGTTTCTGCATTAGATGTATCTATAAGAGCACAAATAATGAATTTATTGGTTGATTTGCAAAAAGAATATAACTTGAGTTATTTATTAATAGCTCACCACTTAGCAACCGTAAGATACATGTGCGATAAAATGGGAGTAATGTATCTAGGGAATTTAATGGAAGAAGCTAATGCTACTGAATTATTTGATAATCCATTACATAATTACACTAAAGCTTTAATGTCAGCAGCATTACCATCTCATCCAGATATAGAAAGAGATGAAATAATTTTAGAAGGCGATGTGCCCAGTCCTATAAATCCCCCGCCAGGTTGTGTTTTTCAACCAAGATGTTTAAATCAAAGTAAATGTACTTGCTCTGAAACTCCTCCAAGCTTAACAGAAAAAAAACCTAACCATATGGTAGCAGATTGTAAATGTTGTACGGCCTGAGATATCTATTGTTAACTTAAATTAATCAAAACTAAACTTTACACATTTTTTATATAATTTTATTTACAGTATTTTGATAAAAACAGTATAATAAAGCTTTAATAATTAAGTGAAATACACAAATGAAAATATTTTTAACATTAACTATGATAATTTTTATTATTGGATGTAGTTCTAATAATAATGTAGATACAACAGAAAAAAATACCCCTGCTCCTGCTGCATCTACCCCTGCTCCTGCTGCATCTACCCCTGCTTCTGATTCTGATGATACCATGCTAACTTCTTTGCGTGAAAAACTTCAAGTTAGATGTGTATTAGATGCCACGGTACTAACAGTAACCTGTGCAACACACCAAACAATTGCAAACTCATCAATAGAATGGATCAATGTAGAAAGTGGAATAACTGGAAATGAACTTGAATACACATTTATTATCGAAAATTACTCACCTCAAGTTACAGTTATTCTAAAAGAATGTGTTGATAATAATTGCGAAGAAATTAAGAAGAAAATTCCCATTAAACATCTTCAACACCTATTCCAAGAATAATAACAAACAATCCAATCATATGGTAAAAAACTAAAAGGTGTTGGCTAATTTAAGTTTTATATTCTCAACTTAAATTAGCCAACACCTTTTCTACAATACTATTGAAATTTAATCCGTATTTATTAATAAGTTCATCTGAAGTACCTGATTCAGCATAAGTATTCATTGAAACACTCAACACCTTAACAGGATTATTTTGTGTAACAATTTGGGATATCAAACTATGTAACCCCCCGTACTTAAAATGTTCCTCTACAGTTAAAATAAATTGAGATTCTTCAGCACACTTAATTATAATTGATTCATCTATTGGGTTTAAAGAATATATATTAACGACTCTTGCACTAATGCCATGTTGTTCTTTTAATATTTTAGCAGCCTCTATTGCATGATAAACCATATATCCGCATGCAAAAATTGAAATATTTGATCCATTTACCATAACATTGGAACCACCTTGTTGTAACTGAATATTTTTATTATTCAAAACAGGTGTCGCAGGGCGAGAAAGTCTGATATAAAAAGGGCCAGGTGTATTAACAGCAAGTTCAACTGCAGCTTGTGCTTCATAAGCATCAGAAGGGACTAAAACAGAAAAAGAATGAAGAGATAAAAATAAAGAAATATCTTCTAAACTTTGAGCAGAAATACCATCCTCTCCTGTAAGAAGGCCTGCATGAGTCAATATAACTTTTACATTCAAATTCGATTGAGCTACACCAACCCTTAACTGATCCATAGGTCTAGTAGATCCAAAAACAGCAAACGTACTTACAATAGGAATTTTACCAGAAGCTGCTAACCCTGCAGCAATATTAACCATATTTTGTTCTGCAATTCCTACATCAAAAAATCTATCAGGGTATTTTTCTGCAAACAAGTTTGTGAATGTCGATTTATTTAAATCAGCACCAACAACACATAAATCAGGATTGGTAGCACCTAATTCTAATATTTTTTTTCCTGCATATTCACGCGTTGAGGCAGTATCCATTTTTCATACCATTTATTGGTTATTAATTTCAGCGATTGCTTGTTTTAACTGTTCAGGATTTGCTGCCTTTCCATGAAAATCCGGATTGTTTTCCATAAAACTTACCCCTTTACCTTTGATAGTATCAGCTATAATAACTTTGGGTGTGTGATTTTCAAAATTTACAGATTGAAATACTTGAATAAGTGATTCTGTATCATGACCGTCAACTTCAAAGCATTCCCATCCAAATGATTCCCATTTTTCCGGTAATGGATTCAAATTCATTACCTCATGAGTAAATCTGTCATTTTGTATGCCATTTTTATCAACTATTGCAACCAAATTTCCTAATTCATATTTTTTAGCAGTCATTATTGCTTCCCATATTTGACCTTCATTTAATTCACCATCACCTAACAATACATAAGTTTTATGATTTTTTTTATCTAATTTTGCAGATAAAGCAACACCAACACCAAAAGATAGTCCCTGGCCTAATGAACCTCCAGACATTTCAACACCAGGTGTCTTAATGTGTGCATGCCCTTGTAAACGAGAATCTAATTTTCTAAAAGTTAACAATTCTGACTTATCAAAATATCCGTTTTCAGCTAAAGCTGCATATAAAACTGGGCATGCATGAGCTTTACTTAGTATAAAACGATCTCTATCCTCCCATTTAGGATTTTTGGAATCATATTTCAATATATTCCCATACAATACAGCTAATATATCAGCAGAAGACAAAGATCCTCCTGGATGACCACTATTTGCATTGCTAGTCATATTTAATATGTCTATCCGAATGCTTTGCGCAAGCTCATTTATTTCATTTATATTCAAGAAAATCCCATGAATAGAATATACCGGCTGAATTATTATAAATTGCCAAAATTTATAAGTCTATATTAAAAATAAGGATAAAATAAATTTACTTACTACAAAGAAATAATGTTATAATCTTTGTAATATTATAGGAGATATTATGAATAAGATTATTAAAGGGAAATATCTAATAGACGGAAATGGGGGTAAGCCAAAAGAAAATTCTGCTGTCATTATAGAAAACGGAAAAATAAAAGATATAACAGATGCTAATAACTTACCCAAAGAAGGATATGAAATACTTGACTATCCTAATACAACAATAATGCCGGGCTTAATTGAAGTTCATACACATATGCATGTAAGCCCTGAACCTGGGAATTACGAAGCTGCATTAAATGACTCCGATACAGTTTTAGCTATAAGGGCTACTGATGCTGTAAGAAAAACCCTGATGAGTGGTGTTACTACAATGAGAGACATTGGAAGTAAAAATCATATAGCTTTTCCTATTAGAGATGCGGTAAATGCAGGAATTATCCCTGGACCAAGAATGCTGTTAGCCGGACAAGTAGTTACAACCACTGCCGGACATTGTAATTATTTTGGAACTGAAGCTGATACATTAGATGAAGCAGTAACTGCAGCAAGGGCAAATATGAAACTTGGAGCAGAATGGATAAAAATCATGTCTACCGGAGGTGGTTTCACTCCTCGATCTAACATGAGAGCTGCTCAATTCCCTGCAGAGACATTAAAAGCTGTTGTTGATGATGCAATTAGACTTGGAGGAAGAGTATGTTCACATGCTCATGGAACTGTCGGTGTTGTAAACTGCGTAAAAGCAGGAATGCATAATATAATACACTGTACCTGGCTTGCTGAAGATCCAGATAAAATGTTTGATTATAAAGAAGATGTAGCTGATCAAATTGCTGAAAAAGGAATTTATGTAGATGCTACAGTCGCAACCGGATATATGAGAACATTCAGAGATCCTGATTTTGATCCAGAAGCACCAGGGTTCAGAAATCCTGGTGAAAGAGCTACTATATTGCAAGATATGAGGAAACGTGGTGTAAAATTTGTTTCAGGAATTGATAGTGGAATGTTATATGTCAGATTCGGAGACATAGCTTATACTCCTGAAAGAATGGTAGATGTAATTGGTATGGGGAACATGGAAGCAATTGTTGCTTGTACTAAAACTTCTGCAGAATGCTTAGATGTAGATAATGAAACAGGTACCATAGATAAAGGAAAATCAGCTGATATTATAGTTATTGATGGTAATCCAAATGACGATATTAAAGCACTACATAATATAAATACAGTAATGCTACGAGGAGATATTGTTAAAGAAGATGGTAAAGAACTAATATAAACAAATATGATGCCAGATCATTTTACTGTTATTGCATTTTATGAATTTAAAAGAATTAAATCTAAATTCATAAAATATAAAAAACAATTTAATAATTTTTGTAATGAAAAAAATATTAGAGGTACTATAATTCTTTCCCCTGAAGGAATAAATGGAACCGTTGCAGGATTAAATGATTCCATTAACGAATTTTCAGTATTATTAAATAAATTTAATTTCAATAATACTGAAATTAAATATTCTTATACAAAAATAATGCCATTTTACAAACTAAAAATTAAATTAAAAAAAGAAATCGTACCATTTGCAAATAAAGTAAAAAATCCTAGTAAAACTGGTAATTTCATAAAACCTAAAGACTGGAACAATTTAATTAAAGATGATTCAGTTTTGGTAATTGATGTTAGAAATAAATATGAGACTAAAATTGGTAGATTCAAAAATTCAGTAGATCCAAAAACACATAATTTTATAGAATTCAATAATTTTATAAAATCAGAATTATCTAAAAATAAGGATCAGAATATTGCAATGTATTGTACTGGGGGGATTAGGTGCGAAAAGGCATCAGCATATATGTTACAAGAAGGCTTTAAAAATATTTATCAATTAGAAGGGGGTATTTTGAAATACCTTGAAGAAATTGATCAGAAAAATACTCTATGGGAGGATGAATGTTTTGTTTTTGATAACAGAGTATCTGTAAAACACGATTTATCTACAGGTTCATATGAATTATGTAAAGGATGCAAAAATCCTATCTCAATCGATGATAAAAAATCTGAAAAATATGAAATAGGGGTATCATGCTCCAATTGTTTTAATAAAAGATCAAAAGATCAAAAACATAAATCAAGAGAAAGACAAAAACAAATAGAATTGTTTAAAGAAAAAGGACATTCATATGTCTATGACAAACTAAACACAAATCAATATAAAAAATATTAAATATAATAAATTATTAATTTTTTTTAAAATTATTTTGATATAAAAATATTACTCCTAACAAAAAAAGCGAAACAATATTAGAAGAAATTATAGCCATCCATACAATAGTATTTGCCATATCCTTAATCATCCCGTACCGTAACCAATAGTCCAGGCCTTCATATTTATTAAGAGTTAAATTAAATGTAAAATAACTTACAAGAGTCACAAATATAATTACTATTATAATTGCTATAGCCTTATACATTATTGAATACTCACTATATATCCAAATAGGTAAGAAAGATCCTAGCGAACCGAATAATCCTGGTAAATAAAACCACGCAATAATAACTATAGGCTTAGGCCAATAACCCCATGATCCGCCAGATAATACATAAATAGATTGCACTACAAAAAAAGCAAATATACCAAAAAACACTGAAAGACCAATACCACTTAATATTCTAACAATCGTTCCAAAATTCGATACGAGATAAAATTGCATAAGTTTATATTTTAAGAGCTTCTTGAAAGTTTAGGATCTAACGCATCTCTTAAGCCATCACCAACCAAATTCATAGCTAACACGTTAATAGTTAGAATTAATCCTGGGAAAAATGCTATCCAAAACGCCTGTTGCAAATATTTTCTACCTAAAGCTAAAATATTGCCCCAACTTGGATCTTCAGGGGGTATACCTAATCCTAGAAAACTCAAAGAAGCTTCTGTTAATATAGCCGCTGCAAAGAAATATGTTGCCTGAACAATAACAGGAGCCATTGTATTGGGAGCTATATGCATAAACAATATCCTCTGTACAGGTGCTCCAATGCCCCTTGCTGCATCAACATATTGTTGCTCTCTTACAGATAATACAGCTGATCTTACTATTCTAACCATTCTTGGTGTATCAACTATTGTTATCACGGCAATTACATTCCAAACGCTGCCACCCAACATAGCTATAAGAGCTAATGCTAATAATAAAGTTGGAAATGACATAAGTGCATCCATTATTCTTTGAATTACTATGTCTAACTTAGGAGTATATCCTGAAACTAAACCAATAAATAATCCCGCTACTGTAACAAAAATAGCAACCATAAAACCAACTAACAAGGATACTCTTCCTCCGTATATAACCCTGGTATACACATCTCTTCCCACTACATCTGCCCCAAACCAATGTGCAGCACCTGGGGACATGAATCTATGACTAGGATCAATAGCTGTAGGATCATATTTCGATATAAAATCAGCAAATATAGTCATTGAAGTAAATAATATTAATATAACAAATCCTATTACCATATTAGGATTCTTTTTTAACATACGCATAAATTGGGTATAAATCCTATAACCGGTACCTCTAGCCTGTCTTACTTCATATGTATTAAATCCTCTATTAGTAGTCATGAATATCTCACCCTGGGATCTAAATATGCATATAAAATATCAACTCCTAAATTAACAAAAACGTAAGAAGTAGCAAATATCATCATAAGCCCCTGAATAACAGGGAAATCTCTATCTCCCACTGCTTTAACAAACATTCTACCCATTCCTGGTATAGCGAAAACTGACTCTGTAATAACTGTTCCGGTAACAGCAGCAGCAAATACCAATCCTATAACTGTAACCACAGGCATTGAGGCAGCCCTTAAAGCATGTCTTATAAGAACTATTCTTTCACTCAATCCTTTGGCTCTTGCGGTCCTAATATAATCTTCACTTAATACTTCAACTAAACTAGATCTAGTCATTCTGGCGATTAAAGCCATAAAAGCAACTCCTAAAGTTATCCCTGGGAGAGTAATATATCTTAAAAATTCTATAGGACCATCTGTAATCAAGCTTCGGAACCCAAAAACAGGAAACCATCCTAATTTTAATGAAAATAAAAAAATCAAATTGAATGCAAGCCAAAATCCTGGAATGGCGAATCCAAGTACAGCAAAAACCATAACTGATCTATCAATCCATGTATTCATTTTCCATCCTGCAAGTACTCCCATTGGTATACCAAAAAGTAAAGCTATAGTAATACCTGCAAAAACTGTGGAAACAGTTGCTTCAATTTTTTGACTTACAAGTAATGAAACTGATTCAGTTGTAAACAAAGATTTACCTAATTCGCCTACAAAAAAACCACCCAGCCAACTAAAATATTGTTCTATAGGTGGTCTGTCAATTCCCATATTTATCCTTACTTCTTCTATCTCTTCAGCAGTTGCATACATAATATAATCCCCACCTAATACAATGGCAGCAGGATCGCCGGGAGCAAGTTGCATAATAGAAAACGTAATAACTGAAACAATAAATAAAACAGGGATGACCAACAGAGTTCTTCTAGCTATATATTTACCCATATTTTCATACCTCTGTTATTTTTAAAGATGAAAATTTATAAAATGAAAAATACTCAATTGATTTTATTATAAAACAATAAAATCAATGTAAGAGTAGCTTCAAAGAGGAACCAGACTTTGGTCTGGTTCCTCTTTGTATAAACCTAATTACACAAGATAAGTGTCTCTTCTAATTAGTCCAACCAAACATTATGAAGTATTGGGAACAAACAGTCTAAGCAATAGCCTTTAACGTTATCCCTAATAGCTCGTGGAGGCTGGAATTGGAAGAAGTTAAGAGATGGAGGATTATCATAAAATATCCTGTTCATCTCATCAAACTGAGCCTGAGCTTTATTAGCATCTGTTTCAACTAAGAATTGAGCTCTAACTACATCAATGTCTGGATTATCATATCCACTGGAA
>Ga0066863_10000429_pt1 | contig 20160 bp, 19 predicted proteins | sample ETN02SmetaG_2_FD_65495 | JGI IMG/M metagenome (GOLD analysis project Ga0066863, IMG submission 65495) | Marine microbial and viral communities from oxygen minimum zone, Eastern Pacific Ocean - ETNP2014F10-02SV253 | ecosystem: Environmental > Aquatic > Marine > Oceanic ...
ACTTCGATGTCGAAGGGCTCTGCGAGAAGGTCACGTGCAATCACGATGACTTCGGCCTTGCGAGCTTCAATCTTGTCGAGTTCGACGAGGACCTCTGCGGGCAGGGTTCTTGCATCTGCCTCCTCAAGCAATCTGCTCGCCCTCTTACGGTCGGCGGCTTCGGCAAGCCACATTTCGACCGCTGCTGAGACCCGTGGGTGGTCAACAAGAATGCCGCTGGATGCCAGTTCGGTTCGTAGTCGGGCCTCATCACTGAATTTCCATGATTCCCCATGTTGATCGACAAATGCCTCTATCCTTGTTCTGAGGCTCGTCTGTAGTTCCTGTGTGATGAATTGATCCAATGCCATCGAAGAGGACATGCTTGGAATCGTTAGTGGCTTATCCATTTCCACATCTTTTGGAGATGGCTCGGATTCGGCCACTTCCTCGTCATCGAGTACTTCTACTATTTCGTCTTCAGAGAGAATGTCTTCATCTACGTCATCTTCTCCTTCGACTTCAGGTTCTACATGCAGAATCGCCCTTGGGATGGGGGGGTGAGGCACGCTCCAATTCGTTCCTTTGTTCGCTTTGCGTCTGAGTGTGCGTTTGATCTGTCCCCATCCCTTGTCGTGCTGGGCTAGAGCGCCGATGATCTTTCGCTCCAACGATGTTCGCTGTTTTGATGCATCGAAACCAAGCCCGTCTGCCAGTGCTCCGATTTCTTCCTCTGGGAGGTTGTACACGGTATCTATGCTGAGTTCACGACGATCGTGGTGGAGGTGTAGGTAGAGGCGTTGCTGCTTGTTGGTCTTAGAACCTGAGGACTTGATGCCGAAGGCGCGACATAGGTCCGCTAGTTGGGCATTGGTGCAGGATGTGAGACCCTCGGTGCTTAGATTCCATGAATCAAGGATTAGCGAAGCTATCAGGCGGGCGCGGAGGAACTCGACTGAACCGCTGTTGTCAAGCTCATGCTCTTTAGCAATCTGGCGCAGATCATCAAGTTTGGCGCCATACAACGAACCAAGTTCGATGGACGTACCGTTTGCCATCAAGTCCCCTTGTTCACGGCTGCCTCATATCTTTTCGCCCCGAATTTGGGGTGAGAAAGTGGTTCGTAGCCTGACGCGGTATCTTCAAAGCAATTACCTCCTCCTTCGTTTCGCCATGGCCACCCGGTCATCCCGGGCTAAGCGCTCGGCGAAACAGGCCCACAAGGACTTAGAGCATGCTCTTTTGGACATGAAGAAGATTCACGAACGTATTCACAACGATGCTTCGAAGGCACTTGAGCGTCGAGCCGATCACCTCACTGCCTCAGCCCTCAAACATATTCAGCATGTCGAGGACGGAGAGGAGGGCCTTTTCGCACTGCAGAAACGGATTAACCGACTTGCTAAGGAAATGGAATCCGGTCAGAATGATCGTTCCATGGTTGCTGCAGCCGTCCAAGAGGTTCTCGCAGATGTTTCACATCAAGAAGAGGAACATAGCCGAATCAAGCGGGACTCTATGAGGGAACAGGATGCCGGCTCCAACATGACTCAGGTTCTCAAAGCACAGATCTCGGAATTGCTGAAAGAGTTCGAATACATTGAGGAACGCCTGCATGAGATTGATCAGCAGTATTGCCGAATTGTTGACCTAGGCCGGCCTGAGGTGCTTACTGATATCCTGAGCAAGGTCTCTGAGCTTGGTCTACGTGAATTGGTTGAAGAATATGAGCATGAACAGGCAGCAGTGGAAATGGATACGCCATCTGAAGAGCAACTCAAGGATCAACTTGAACCGGCCCTCGCAGAGATTGAGGATGAGTTCTCAGTAGATGAGGGGACTGGCTGATACATCTTCTCCGCCTTTGTCATTCATCCAGACTCCTTTAGCTTCTTTCCACTCCACTACAAGGCGACGAGCTAAGAATCGAGCATCGTCTGACGGTCCTATTCGTGAGACGGCTAGACTGCGCCGTCCACCTTTACCTATCCATTCGATCTCCATTCGGATTCTCAGACCTCCTTTCCCTCCTCCTTTCTTTCTCTTCAGATTGCCTTCAGGAGTGACATATTCGTCCTTGACAGCAGGATCGTCGCTGTGCTTCAACAACGAACCCGTCCGTACCCATCGAGCGTGTACAGATGTATGCTCTCTCAATGTTATCTCTACCCCTTCCAACAGGATAGCCTCCAACTTCCATGCCTCGAGCGCAAGTTCATCACACCAGTCTGGTATGTATGATTCTGGAAATCCATCTCTACATACTAACAGAACTTGACCCGAGAATGGTGCTGAGGGGAAATGCCCATCCTTATGCTTGCCAACTGGGAGGTCGAGCCGCTGCCGCCTGCGTGAACCGCCTGCAATGTCAAAGGTAATTCTGTCACATGCTACGGAATGGACCAATCCCTCGTCCTTTCTTTCCAGACACCACTCGACGACCCCCTTCTCTTTTTCGTCAGGCCCCTTGAGTTCCTCGCGTGAGGCGAATTCGGCGGCAGTTCTGATTGAGAGATCAGCTCGATAGCGCCGAATCTGGCGCTTGATCAAAGGGCGCTCACAAAGAATCACTGCCTTGTGAGGCAGGTAATCCAGGAAGTCATCGGTGATCAGCACGGCTCCCTCCCCCGCTCGCTCCATTGCCGAGGCTACTACGATTCCTTCGGGCAGGTCGGTAGGCAACTCGTCGGCGAGCATGAGGACCGCATCACCTTGCATCTCTAAGAGTTCGGCGATTGCCTCTTCGACAGATGGCTTGGAGATGACGACGCGTTCAGGCTCCAGTCGTTCAAGCCGCTCTTGGATCCATGTTCGGGCTGAGCCCGCGGCCCGGATGTCAAGAACAGGGTCCTCCATTTGCTTCGCCGTCAGGAACGCCTGAACCATGATTGATAAACACCCCTTGTGAGGGAGGGCTTGTGCTGGAGATGAGCGGTCCTCACGCAGTTCGCCTGAGCGCGTTGGTCGAGAAGGTCAATGGGGGGCTGCTGGCTCACCTTGACGCGATTGACGTTGCGGGCCACAACCGGGCCGTCGCTCTCGCTCGGCACGTCCTGTTGGCGGGTGGCAAGCGTCTACGCCCTTTGATAGGAATCTTAGTGTACGAGATCATGGGGGGCCGGGACCTCGATGGGGTCATGCCCATTGCTCTCTCATTCGAATTCATCCACACTGCGACGCTAGTGCATGATGATATCAATGATAATGCCAAACTCAGGCGAGGTGTTCCAACTCTTCATGAGCGATTCACTCCCGCCGAAGCCATCATTGCTGGTGATTTCATGTTCGTGCAAGGATTCAGCCTTGCCGCACCACTCGATTCGTCCCTTGTTGATGTGATCAGCCGAAATTGCGTGAACATGGTCACTGCTGAATTTGCACAGATCGATCAACGAGGAAATGTGGATGCAAGTTATGAGAGTCAACATTCTATCATCCGTGGCAAGACTGCAGGATTGTTTGCAGGATGTTGTCAGGCCGCAGGACACCTTGCTGGAGCGTCGTCAGAACAGATGGATGTGCTCTATTCGATGGGTGAAGAGATTGGCATGGCGTTTCAGTTAGTGGATGACCTTCTTGATCTGCGAGGTGATAAGATAACTGGCAAAGGGGTCTGCATGGATCTGTTTGAAGGCAAATTTACTCTCCCAGTTCTCCATGCTATCGAACACCTTGAGGGTGAGGATCACGCGAAATTTCTCCAATATATTCAGAATTTCCATGAACGTCATATCGAGGAGACTCTCTCGCTCATCGAGCGTTCAGGTGGATTCAAGCGGGTCGAAGAAGAGGTCATGATGCGCTTGGATACTGCAGGTTCCATGCTGGTTCAGATCGCTCCTGCATCTGAATCGAGAGATCAACTCACTCACCTCCTCTTGGAACTTGCAGTTCGAAGGTCCTGAGCATGTCATCATCGCCTGATGTCGTTCGTCGTCAGGTCATTGTCATCGGTGGTGGACCCGCAGGTAGCACAACTGCCCGATACCTCGCTGAAGCTGGGGTGGATGTCCTTGTCATTGATGGCCGTGATCCTATCGGCGCACCCCTCCAATGTGGTGAACTAATCCCAAGCAACGATGAGATGCGCCGTCTGTGTCCAGATGTTCCTGACATCGATGAACTGATCGCTACTCCTGAGGAGGTCATCTCTCGGCGCGTTGATGCGCTACATCTTGTCCCGCCTTCAGGCCGCCCTCTCAGGTATGGGTTCGAAGGCGTTATCCTCGATAGAGTGGCTCATGATCAAGCGCTTGTCGAACGGGCTAAGAAGAGTGGAGTGGAATTTCAGGTCGGGCAAAGAGTTGTCACTATCAACGACCATGAGGTCGTTCTGCGTGACGGGACAAGGTATGCGGCGGAGATACTTGTCGGGGCGGGTGGTCACCAAGACCCCCTCCGGTGTTCACTGTGGGCTGAAAAATCTCTGAAAATTCCTGTGAAGTTCGTACTCATGGAGGGGGATTTTCCAGATGTCGTTGAATTGCACTTTGGTTCGATGGCCCCTGGTGGTTATGCCTGGGTGATTCCAAAGGCGGGTGGCGCGAACATCGGTCTTGGTATCCAGAAACGGTTTGCCAAGAAAGGGGGGCTTAATCGATATGCCAAGGAATTCATTGGTAGATACTCGGGCCATATCACGTTCCAAGGCGCTGGTTCTCTTCCTATGTCTGGTACTATCTCGCCATTTGCGAAGGAACACTGTGTGCTTGTTGGTGACGCTGCCGGCATGGTCCTCCCTTCGAATGGCGCAGGCATCACCATTGCTATGATTGGTGGGCGGATTGCTGGTCAAGTTATTGCTGAGCACTTGGAAGGTGGAATTCCCCTTGCAGAATACGAAGTAAGGTGGCGCAAACAGATGGGTCGCGTCATGCGTAATTCGAGGCGTTCATTCAGCCTTGGAAGCCTCATGTTCCGGTCGCCTGACTGGGTGGTGAACCTTGGCTTCAATCGCTTGACAAAGGGCTTCATCTGGAGGGGTGTCACATGTAGAAAGGTCTTCTTCGTGCTGTAGACGCTGGCGTGCAGTGTAGTCAGAATCATAAGCCGTATTCTCAGCACTAGTAATATGTTCATGCATTCCGCTCTTGTCCGGACTTGGGTTCCTGTGGGATGGAATCTCGCTGTGCGGCATCATGATAAATTCGTTGTGCGAGCAGCCGCTGTAAGGTGTTCATGTGAGTAAGGCAGACGTCCTCTCAGAGGTCAAGAAAGCAGAAGCGGCCGCTGCAAAAGCGATTAAGAAAGCTGAATCTAAGGCACAGAGCCTCATCTCCGAAGCACGGGCTAAAGCGTCAGGTATGGTCGCTGATTCTCGTACGGCAGGACAGAGTGACGCTCAAGCGATTGTTGATGCAGCCAGAGAGGCCGCAAGGAAAGCAGCAGAGAAGGTGAGTGCAGAGGGTGAGCAACAAATTGCTGGTATTAAGGAAAGCAGTGCAGGTCGTCGAACTGCAGCTGTTGAGATTGTGATGTCGTCATTCATGGCAGATTGAGAGTGGAGTTGAATCACAATGTCAGGACTGACCACTGCAGAGATGTCTCGCATCTTGGTGGTTGGCACGTCTGATGAATTGGCATCAACCTTGGAACTAGCAGCACGATTGAGGGCCATCCACATGATAGATCATGATGGGGAAGTGTTGGGCCTTGGCTCTCCGAATGAGGATGCCGACGACATTAGTCGCCGATTGGCGACGATGCGGGGGTGCATGAGTCAACTCAAATCAAGCCCAGGTTCTAATCTCATTCGTTTGGATCGTGTTCGAGAATCTCTGAGCGGTTCGCTCAGTGAATCAATGCTGTCTGTCTCAGAAGATCTCACGCGGCTTGAGGATTCAAGTTCTGAACTTGAACAACTTGCAGAACAGGTCGAACTTCTAGAACGCCTGGATCCTCTAGGCCTTGGCCTTGATCTCCTCCAAGGATATGACTCCGTGTCAGTAAATCTGGGCCACGTACCTCTTCTAGCACAATGTCTGGGCGCAATCCATGGCCTTTCTGAGGATACGTATGTTTTCGATGCTCCTGGTAAGGGGAAGGAAGGAACTCTTGCCGTCTTCTGCGAGTCATCATCGGCAGGGGTAGTCGAGAAGTTGCTCTCTGAGCACGCATTCCAATCGATAGCTGTCCCAGAAGGAGATGGTCTCATCTCAGATAGAATATCCTCACTGAAGACACGTGCATCGGAATTGCGTGCAGAGCAGGATGGACTTCGTGCAGCTCTCAAGACTTGGAACGATGAGAATGGAGCCATGCTGGTTGGGGGCATCGAGGTTCTTGAGAGTGATTTTGAGATTGAGACTGCACCGGTGCGTGTTGCGACCAGTGAACATGCTTTCATCATTGAGGGCTGGGTCCTGACCGAAGAATCCGAAGCGACGGTTGCAGCTCTCGCTGAGGTTGCCACATATGTTGAATGCACCCCGTTCGAGATGCCCCGCGGGCGAGGGCATCACTTCTCAGAAGAGGAGATTGAACTCCCTCCAATCGCCTTCCAGAACATCGGTCCTGCTACCCCTTACGAATTGCTGACCGATGCGGTTGGCCGTCCCAAATATGGGCGAATGGATCCAACCACGTTCATGTTCTTCACCTATCCAATATTCTTTGGCCTGATGCTAGGCGATATCGCATATGGTCTTGCGATAGTCGGATTGGCTTGGTGGTTGTCGAGGAAATTCTCTCGCAATGAATTGGTTGTCCAAGGATCTCTGCTGTTGTTCTATATCGGGGTGTCTACCATCGTGTTCGGTTATCTGTTCGGTGAATTCGCCGGTTTTGAGTATCTGCCGCATGGCCATTGTGATATCGAAGGTATCGTTGGCGTAGCGCAGTGCGAGGCTGCTCACGGGCATTACCACTGGGAAGATTCTCACACACCCGGTTGGGTGGCTTGGTTGACCTCATTGTACCCTTCGGGCGGCGAGCTGCATTGGATGGGAGAGGTCGGTTTTGGAATCAATCTCGCCTACCCCTTCCACCGGGTCTCTTCCAACCTTGAGGACCTCATCGTACTGACCATGTATCTGGGAATGCTACATCTCGCACTGGGGATGTCGATAGGTTTCAGAGATGTGTACATGGAGCACGGTTTCGTTGCAGCTATGTTCGAGAAGGGTTCCTGGCTTCTGGTCCTGTCCGGTGGCTTCCTGTTCATCTACGCCTTCTTGGTCTCGCCAAATCATACGGATCCCTCGTATCTCGATATGCTTGGTATGTTCACGACAGTAGGATTGACCATTCTGGCCATCGGTATTGGGATGGTGATCATCACTCTGTGGAAGTATGAGTCGATGCCTCTACCAATTGCTATTGGTCTTGGCCCGCTTGAATCATTGCAGGTACTGTCGAACACAGTCTCCTATGTACGCCTGTTCGCCGTCGGAGTTGTCGGTGTCAAGATTGCTGAAACGGGTAACAACATGCTCTATTGGCCCATGGTTGAAACGCTGACAGATATCTCGCAAGCGGGTGCTCTCGACATAGTGCTCGTACCCATTCTACTCATCGGATGGCTAGCAGTACACCTTTTTGCTCTGGTTCTAGGGATATTCAGTCCCAACGTCCAGGCTGCCCGTTTGCACTTTGTGGAATGGATGGGGAAATTCTATGAGACCGGAGGCGAGCCATTCGCCCCATTCGGCAGGAAACTGATTAACGTGGAGGCCGATTGAACACATACATCACAGTCCAATATTGGGACAAGAAGGAGGAAAGAGAAAATGAACGTGAATTGGAAGAGAATGAGCCTGACGCTGTTGTTCGCGACCCTAGCAGTCGCTTTGTTTGTCGATGTGGCAGCAGCAGCAGATGGTGTAGCAGATAACGACCAGACAGTAGCCGCATCAGGTAGACTTGCCGCGGGTATCGCTCTGGCAGGTTGTGCCGTTGGCACTGGCCTGTCACAAGGGCAGATCGGTGCAGCAGGTGTTGGAATGGTTGCAGAAGACAGCAGCAAGTTCGTGACAGCCCTGATTTTCATGGCTATCCCTGAGACGATTGTGTTGTTCGGATTCGTATCTCTGTTCATTCTTTGAAGGCTATTGGCCCGAGCAGAGTGAGAACGAGACAGGAGAATTATAGATGACACTGGATAAATTGGCCGATAAGATTGCGGCGGCTGCGAAATCTGAGGCGGATTCGCTGATCAATGAGGCGAAATCCGAAGCCAAAAAGATCGAAGCTGCTGCCAAGGAAGAGGCGGCAACTCTCGTTGAACGGTTGAAGAAGGATGCCGAGCACGATGTTTCTCAGCTCAGTACTGAGATGTCTGCCGCCGCCAGACAGCATAATCAGAAACAACTTCTCATCGCCAAGCGCGAGGAGCTCGACCAGACTTGGAAGACCGTTCTGGAGCAAGTCGGCTCAGCAGGTATGAAGGGCCGTAGCACTCTTCTCAAAGCTCTCATGGCTGACGCTGCCGAGAAGGATGTTGGAGATACTATTCTGCGTCCTGTCGCCTTGGATCGCAGGGCGATCGAGGTGGATGGTCGCTTCAAGGTCGGAGAGGATATCGATGGCCTTGGCGGTTTTGTACTCGAGTTTGATGAGGGAGCAGTCAGTCTTGATTATCGATTTGAGAATCGATTGCAGGCAGCATGGGATGAGAATCTTGCTGCAGTCACTGAGGCATTGTTCTCTGAATGATAAGATAGGGGGGAAATGGAATGGCGATGTTGAATTCTGGCGGCTCGAACCCAGCTAACGCTGCAGCTCGCAGCAAAGCTCGACGTGCGAAGTTGGTGGATGATACACGCATGCGTCAACTCCTCCAGATGACTCCTGAGCAACTTGTCACTGCTATCGCAGATTCAGGCTATCGCAATGAGATTGACATGTATTCGATGCGCCTCTCTGGCGCAGACCTGATCGAGGTTGCATTGACTCACAACCTGAGCCGCGAGCTGACCGAGGTCGCAAGATACAGCCAGGGTATTCTGAAGACCCATGTGAAAGTCTACTCTGAGCGTTTCTCCTATCAGAATGCCAAGGTGGTTCTCAGGTCGGTTGCCAATGGTGTTCCTGCAGATCAGGTCTCAAAGGCGATTTTACCCGAGGAGAATGAGTTCAACACTGATTGGCTATCAATCGTTCGCGATTCATCCACGTTGCAATCAGCCGCAGAGGCCATGGCAGGAACACCTTGGGGCAAGGCCCTTTCTGATTCGACTGATACCACCTCTCTCCAAGAGATGGAGGATGCTCTCGATCGTGCGTACTATTCAGGGGCATTATCGGCCACGCGCATGCAGACTCCTTCATCAGGTACGCTAAGACGTTTCATACAGACCGAGATCGACCATCTCAACATCACAAATCTCCTCCGAAGTTTGAGGGAAGGTCTGTCTTCCGATCGCAAATCTGAGATGTTGCTGCCTGGTGGTCGTCTGTGGAATGGTCCACAGTTGCGTCTGGCTGCTGCTGTTGGAGACCATGGCGGGCTGGTCGATCTGTTGCGCAGGTCACAGCACTTCGACGCCGCTGGCTTTGAAGAGGCTCTTACGGCCACTGAAGGTTCGGGGACACTTGATGCTGCGGTCAATTGGTTGTCCCATCGCTTGGATGCTCATCTGCGCAGGATGTCCTACTTACATCCACTATCTGCACTCCCCGTGATCCACTACATTGCCTCGAAGGCCAAAGAGGTCTCTGAGTTGTTGTTGATTGTCCGAGGCCTCTCTGCGGGGCTCGATAGGGACATGATCGTGGAGCATCTGTCATTGCAAACGTGAGGTGAAAAGATGGAGATTGCAGTTGTTGGAACGCCGGAATTCACTCTTGGATTCCAGCTAGCGGGCATTAGTCACGTGCACAATGCCTCATCTGATGAGGACACATCCCGTGTTCTGCGAGAGTTGTTGAATGAGAAAGAGGTGGGTATCGTTGTTGTTGACTCTGCGATGCTCGCTCGTATGCCGGAGCGTCTGCGGTTCAGACTTTCCGATAGCATCAGTCCCACGGTCTTAGGAATCGGGACCGAGGAGGACACGTCCTTGCGTGAGAACATCCGCAAGGCAATTGGAGTCGACCTATGGAAGTGAGAGAATGAGCAATGAAGGAAAGATATACCGAATTTCAGGACCCGTGGTCACAGCTACCGGAATCAACGCAAAGATGTATGATGTCGTTCGAGTGGGTGATGAAGGCCTGATGGGCGAAGTCATTGAATTGCATGGTGAGAAATCAGTCATTCAGGTGTATGAGGATACCAGTGGCATTCGCCCTGGTGAGCCAGTCACGAACACTGGTGAGACCCTATCAGTTGCACTTGGGCCAGGTTTGCTCACTGAGATTTATGATGGAATTCAGCGACCGCTGGAGGCCCTTGAAGAGAAGATGGGTGTGTTCATCACTCGTGGTGTTGATGCTGACGGTATTGTCATGGACAAGAAGTGGGAGTTTACAGCCACTGTAGCCGCTGGCGATGAGGTGTCATCTGGGCAGGTGATCGGCACCGTTCAGGAGACCGAGACCATTGAGCACCGTATCATGGTGCCACCAGGTAAGGGCGGAGTTGTCAAGGATATCAAGAGTGGTGAGTTCGATGTCACTCAGACCGTCTGCACACTCGATGATGGGACGGAACTTGCAATGCTGCAGCGATGGCCGGTCCGCTCCCCTCGCCCCTTCGTTCAGAAGTATGCTCCGGACACTCCTCTTGTGACTGGCCAGCGCATCCTCGATTTCTTGTTTCCTCTAGCCAAAGGTGGAACAGCTGGAATTCCTGGTCCATTCGGGTCAGGAAAGACGGTGACTCAGCAGCAACTCGCCAAGTGGTCTGATGCTCAGATTGTTGTTTACATCGGCTGTGGTGAGCGCGGGAATGAGATGACCGAGGTGTTGAGTGAATTCCCTCACCTGATAGATCCCAACACAGAGAAACCGTTGATGAACCGGACCGTTATGATAGCCAATACCTCAAACATGCCTGTTGCCGCTCGTGAAGCGAGCGTGTATACTGGGGTGACCATCGCTGAATACTTCAGAGATATGGGCTACGATGTAGCTTTGATGGCTGACTCGACCAGTCGCTGGGCCGAAGCCATGCGTGAGATTTCCTCACGTCTGGAAGAGATGCCTGGTGAGGAAGGATATCCTGCATATCTGTCCAGCAGATTGGCAGAATTCTACGAACGGGCTGGCCGTGTTGAGACCCTCAATGGTGATGATGGCTCGATTTCAATCATTGGTGCGGTATCGCCACCAGGTGGTGACATCTCTGAACCCGTCAGTCAAGGAACTCTTCGTATCGTCAAGGTGTTCTGGGGATTGGATGCCGGTCTTGCTCGACAGCGACATTTTCCTTCAATAGACTGGCTGCAGTCTTACAGTCTGTATCCCGCAGCACTCGATCAATGGTATCGCGATCATATCGCTCCCGATTTCCCTGAAATCAGGACTCAGATCAGCAGCCTTCTACAGGTCGAAGCAGAGTTGCAGGAAATCGTGCAACTGGTCGGTTCAGACGCCTTGCCCATCGATCAGCAACTGACACTTGAGGTGGCACGAATGATCCGTGAATTCTTCCTTCAGCAGAATGCCTTCCATGATGTTGATACGTACAGCAGTCTGAAACTCCAGTACAAAATGGCGTGTGCCATTCTTACCTTCCAAGAGAGCGCTAAGGGTGCCCTTGAAGGTGGGGCGTTGCTCGATGATGTCGTCAACGTTCAGGCACGTACCGATCTGATGAGGGGCCGTTTTGAGGCTGGTTATGATGATCGTATCGACGCACAGGTCGCCGAGATGAGTGAACAGATAGCAACTGCTGCCATGGAGGCGGAGAATTAGGAGTGATATGTATGAGTGGAAAGGAGTATCGAACGATCACAGACGTCAAGGGACCACTGGTGTTCCTCAACAAGACCGAACCTGTCGCCTATGGAGAGATAGTCACTCTTCGTCTCTCTGATGGGAGCATGAAGAATGGTCAGGTTCTCGACACGAGTGATGATTTGGTTGTTGTTCAGGTGTTCGAAGGAACTGCAGGTATCGACCGACAGACAGGCATCCGTTTCATGGGTGATGTATTCAAGCTGCCAGTCAGTAAGGACCTCGTAGGTCGCATCCTGACAGGTGCTGGAAAACCCCGTGATGGGGGCCCTGAGATCGTTGGCGAATCAAATGCCGACATCATCGGTGCTGCTATCAATCCGTACAGTCGACTAAGTCCGGAGGAGTTCATTCAGACTGGTATCAGTGCCATCGATTGCTGTACCACCTTGGTGCGTGGTCAGAAATTGCCAATCTTCAGTGCCAGTGGTCTGCCACACAACGACATCGCTCTGCAGATCGCACGTCAGGCTAAATTGGTCGACAGCGATGAGGATTTCATTGTCGTATTTTGTGCCATGGGAATCACAGCCGAGGAGTACAATTTCTTCCGTTATGACCTCGAACGCACAGGTGCACTGGAGAACGCCGTTCTCTTCGTGAATCTAGCAGATGACCCTGCAGTCGAGCGTTTGATTACGCCACGTCTTGCTCTGACTGCCGCAGAATATCTTGCCTTTGAGCATGACTATCACGTGCTGGTGATCTATACTGACATGACGAATTATTGTGAGTCTCTTCGTCAGATTGGTGCCGCTCGTGAAGAGGTTCCCGGTCGCCGAGGGTACCCCGGTTACATGTACACTGATCTCGCCATGCTTTACGAGCGAGCCGGTATTGTCAAGGGTAAGAAAGGAAGCATCACTCAATTCCCAATTCTGACCATGCCTGGTGACGACATCACTCACCCCATCCCCGACCTTTCAGGTTACATCACTGAGGGACAGATTGTGATCAGTCGTGAACTGCATCAGAAGGGTATCTATCCGCCAATCAACGTGCTTCCTTCTCTGTCACGGTTGATGAATGCAGGAATCGGCGAGGGCAAGACCCGTGAAGACCACAAGTCAATCTCCGACCAGCTCTATGCAGCTTATGCCCAGGGTCGTGAATTGCGTGGATTAGTGGCAATTGTGGGTGAGGATGCATTGAATGAGCGTGACTTGCAGTTGCTGAAGTTCTCAGATATCTTTGAGGATACCTACTTGCGTCAGAGCAGAGACGATGATCGCAGTATCTCTCAGACACTTGACATGTCGTGGGACATTCTGACCAATATCAATACCAAGTATCTGGTCAGACTCGATCAGAAGTGGATTGACAAATATCATCCGACCGAGAAGAAATGAACATTGTTCCGAGGATGAACTACGTAGGAGGTGAAATGAGTGGCGCTGGATATCAAACCGACACGCAGCGAGCTCATCAATCTGAAGCGTCGGATCAAACAGACTCAGAATGGATACAACCTGCTGAAGATGAAACGGGATGGATTGTTCCATGAGTTTCGCACTCTACTCTCAGAGATGATCGAAGCCAAGAAGGGCTTGGTCATGACTTACAGGGCGGCAAGCAATCGAATCGCTCTTGCCGCAGCCATTGAAGGAGGACTGGAGGTCCAGAGTGCAGCTCTTGGCAACCCGGTCCATCCAGAAGTCGAGGTGTCTCGGCGCAATATCATGGGTGTTGTTGTTCCAGAAGTCAAGGGAACCAATCTTTCTTTGTCCCTTGAGCAGCGAGGTATCGGGCTGATTGGAGGTTCTGCCTACATTGACGAAGCAGCTGATGCATATGGTGAATTGATCGTGAAGATCGTCAAGGCAGCCGAGATGGAATCGACTCTGAAGCGTCTTCTGGTTGAGATCGAGGCGACAAAGAGGCGTGTTAATGCCCTTGAATTCAAGGTCATCCCAGAGATGGAGGAAGCAAGGGACTTCATTCAGTTGCGCCTTGAGGAGATGGAGCGCGAAGAGACCTTCAGATTGAAGCGCTTCAAGAATAAGTGAGCCGCTCGCTTCAACTCCCTACTTATCAGGTTGTAATCATCTGTGAGTGGTGTACCTCCACTTGCAAATGAGATGAAGGCTTGATCCACGCATACTTCGTCGTTCTCGTAGATGATGTGACCATTGTCCTGAGTGATTTTCAACTCACAAAACAGTCATACACTTCTGCCTTATCTCTGGGCTATGAGCAAAGTAGCAGCAATACAAGCCGCATTTGTATCCGGAGACGCCGAGGTGCTGGAAGACCTGATTCATGATGACTATCAGTTCATTCCACATGTTGGGGGAATGGTGATGGGCAAGAGTGATTTCATCGCTATTGTAGCCAGTGGTGGAGTGACCGTGGAGAACCATCGAATCCTGTTTGAGAATGACGAGATTGGTATTGAGCACGTGGTAGCCCACTTTGCCAACGGGTCGACTTCAGAAGCCGTGTTGAGTTTCAACCGCTTCAAGGATGGCAAGCTGATTCTAACTGAGACGGGTGCAACTCCTCTCAGTGATGATTACCAGTTGATTGGCCAGTAGATGCCCCAATTTCTATCAGCCACCATTTCGGATTCATGGTCTTCTGTATCTGTTCCATGTCTCAACGTATTCTGAATGGTACTTGGTCAATGACTCTTGAGATTATTGTGATTGCTCACTCAGCCTCATGCTCATTCAGAGTGTTTTCCATTCTTGGTAAGGCCCACTCTGGCCACTGATCTGCATGTGCGTCATTCTCCTTCATGAGGGATACAGCAGCACTGCGAACCTCTGTTTCGATTGCCTTATGCAGTGGATCCCAACGCACATCGAGATAGCCGAGCAGATCGAGCACAAGGAATCGTTGACCATTGATCCGTTCTCCGGATAGTTGCAGTACTCTTGAACGCTCAACAACTTGACGATGAATCCTCTCCTCTGCCCATGTTGCCGTTGAACCTTGAATCGTCAGAGAAACACCTCTCGGGACAGGTAGCAGAAATCTAGCACCATCTCTCGATACCGCCTTACTAGAACTGGCGAGAAAGGCAATGGCAATACCATCCATCAGAATGGTCAGAGGTGCCTCCAGCCCTGCAATCTGCCAAGGTCCCCATGAACAGAGGATGGCGATCAGGATGATTGGGGACGTTACCCATGTTCGCCACATGTTCGCCATGCCAATCCTTCTTTCTCTGACGGCTGCGAGCGAACAGATGAGCAGGCCGAGAGAAAGTGCTGATGCGATGACGGGAATTAGAGGGGGGAATCCTTTGCTGTCACCCAGAAAGAGGAATATCAATGATATGGCGACACACATCGGTGAGAGTGCAGCAGGTAGGAGGAATCCTGTGCCGAGTTGCCTCAACCTCTGTCTGCGCCAGTTAGGGCATGAGTCTGGAATACTCACTTCTCTTTTGGTGAGGGCTGCTAGATTGCGTTTTGTCCGGTTCACCTTGTCATCTTCATCCTCATTTCTTCTTGCCTTGGACCAAACCGGACCTGCAGGGGGCGTCCACCACGTAGGGTCGCCTGTGAGGAAATGGCCCGCTGGTCTCCCATGAATCCTTGGGCCCTGAGTCATGAAAAGGCCCTCGCACTTAGGATTCTTCACCTTCACCCTTTACAGGAATTCTCTCTCTTTCCATGCCGTGAATCAGAGATTTATCCACTATCTTTGGTCGATAGTGTGGAGCGATAACTTGGCATTTGTGTCTTCGCATACCCTCAAGACCTCTGGCTGCTGGTCGTCGGTCTGGTGGACCGAAGGACCTCTGACGACCTCCCCCCGCCTCTTGAGATTGATGAGTCGGCATGGGATGAGCGGGACCTGCTTGAGAGAATCCTTGAGCGAGAATATTCTACAATCGATCGAATTTCCGGGCCCCTGCCTGCATGGTCGATTCACCCAGTTAATGATGAGTCTGATGCCGTTGGCCGACTTCATCGTACCATCGAACATCTCGCTGGTCTGAATCTGACCCTTCGGCTTCGACGCAGAAAACGATGGTCGGCAATCGTTCTGCCGCGCCCACGCCCGACAGGTATCATCGAGAATAGATGGGTCATTCTCGCTTGGGCTATCACCACTGTATCCACGTTATTGATGGGTATGAACTGGCTTGTCGAGAATGGGCAAGGGGGGTGGTCGGACCGCTCACTTTGGCTGCGGTCAGGTCTTGAGTACACTGCGCCCATTCTCATTGTTCTCGGCCTTAGTTATGGTATCCAGCGTACCGTCATGCGGATGCTTGACATGCCACATTCCGGGTCTTTTCCCATCCCTTTTCCGTTTCCTTTCGCTGCTTGGCCCTTCGGGATTCTCACGATGATCTCCTTTCCTCGAATGGAGTCGATGGTGTGGTCGGATCGGCGGCGTCTTGCTCTCGCCTCGCTGACCATGCCTCTCATGCTCTGTGTCTCAGGCATTTTTCTCATCTTCATTGGAGTAGGTATGACTCCTACAACAACTAATATTGTGAGTTCAGGACCTGTGATTCATTTCTCCGCTTCCATCAATGTCGTGCTGTCATCCCTCATTGGGGCAGATGACTTGGGGCTGCGCGGTGCGTGGCTCCATCCAACGGCTTTAGCTGGACTATGGATGGTCCTTGTCGGCTGGGTGATGCTACTTCCCATCCCTACTTTCCCAGGGTCTCGCCTTCTCGTCGCTCTTGTTGGCCCAGACCAAGCGAATAGCAAGCTCAACCAATTTCTGCGAGCGGCGATCATTATCGTCGTGTTGATACTTCTATTCCAACCACCTTCTGAGCAAGTGGATGACGTCCTGCCATGGATTCTCCTTGCCATTGCAGCCTTGATGCTCAACAATTCTCTTGGAGGTGATGTCTCCAATCCTCTTCTCCTCGACCCCGATCGTGATCTTGGCCGCCGCCTCAAGTCGAGGATAACCGTCGCCCTTGTCGGCATTCTTCTTCTTTTATTGCCAGCATATGCTCCTGTTGCCAGTAGTGAGGATCGTTCAGCGAATGTGATCTTTCTAGATTTCGATGAGACGGTCCTCGACATATCTCCTAGCAGTGAGGGCTCCAATTCCATCACTCTTCAACAGGCTGGCCTGACTCCGAGCAGCTGGCATCTGCAGGCGAATCAACCAACTCGGACCGAAGGATGGCTGTTCACACTGGTCTGTCCCGGATCTGCGACCTCAGTACTTCCCAATGCTGAGTGCTCAGGTGTTGAATTGCTTCCAGGTGAAACTGTGAAGATTGACATTGCGTGGATTGCGCCTCCGCCAGAGACCATAGGTCCGATTCCTTCTATTGATTTCCGCATTGGGGTGGGGGAGTGGCATACGATGCACTTCCTCCCCGAGGCTCCGGCATGGACCTATGAGGCAGGATGGACGTGGAATGGTGACCACATCTCTCCTCTCTTGGAGTTGAACATCTCCTTTGATAGTGAATATCCTCTCAATCTCAGTCTTCCCTATCCAGGATTGTCTCTTGACTCAGCGACCAAATTCATTGAAGGTAATCAAGTGGTACAACAGCACACGCTCATAGCCCGAGGCGAATCAGGCACTCTTTTGAGGAATCTCGATGAGAATGGAATGTTCTGGGTTGAACTTGAAGGGCGCTTTGATAATGGTCTGCGGTTGAATTGGAATCTCACTATCCGCGTCGGTCATGCGAATCTCGTGCGCTGGAGTGATGATCACGTGGTCTTCGCCAATGGGACTTCCATATCTGCTTCTCTCCCAACTTCGTGGGGTGCTTCGGTCACGGCTCTGCGAGTTGTGCCGACTGAGAGCGTGAATGGGACGCTGAGGTGCCCGGGTTCGGTTGTCCAGATCGGGTCCAATGAGGGAATGATCGAATGGAGGGCAATTCCATCGGCCGTGTTGGCCATGCCTCTTCCACCTGACACTAATCTCTCGATGCGCCTCTTCCCGTTGACCACAGTTCTTGGTTGTGAGGACCAGGATCTGTTGTTCGCCATGGCGGTGGTTGATGGCCCCCCCCTTCTTGTCAATATGAGCGATCATTGGACTGCAGCGTGGGATTCACTCCTCATTGCTGATGAGGCAGCACGGAATCGCACGGTTGTTATCCAAAATCTGGGAGATGATGCAATACGTCTCTCGACGTTCAGTTATGGTGGCCTTCAGAACACACAGGGCCTCGGCCTTTCCTTTGATGCATCCCCTCCCAATTTCCTTGAACCTGGCGAGAATGTGACGCTGAATCTTTCGTTCAGTGGGGCTGAAAGTGATAGGGCAACCGCTTGGTTGAGTGCCGCAGATGGGGGACTCGTCATCCATCTTGCTTCCCACCTCGGTGAGGCCGCATGAGAGTCGGTGTTCTCGGAGTCGGCGCCATCGGTGGTTTGATCGCCTCGCGATTGGCTCTTACTGATGCCGACCTACACCTATTCGTGCACGAACATGCAGCTCCAAATCTCATCGTCGAGGGTTTGACACTCATTAGCCCAGATGCTCAATCGAAGCACATCGCAGGTGAGCGCTGGTCAGTCCATGCTTCGAATGATCCTGAACCGGGATTGGTGGATGTTCTCTTCATCTGCTTGAAGGCGAATGATCTGTCAAATATTACGAATGAAATGTTTCGAACTCTCACTCCATCTGGTGTGTTGGTCTGCATGATGAATGGCCTTGGACATGAGGAATCGCTGCGCACTCGGGGAGTTCACCAGAGGATGTACCGCTCTGTCATCAGCCACGGTGCTTTGCGCCGAGATAAGGGCGTGGTCGAGTGGATGGGCAGGGGAGCAATAGAGATTGGACCTGGACCTGACTTCACAGACTCACCTAGCGCCTTGATTGCCTTGATGAATGAAGCAGGTCTTGTAGCCCGATGGAATGCAGACATTCTCGACCGTCAATGGTGGAAACTGTGTATCAACGTAGCCATCAATCCGACCTGCGCCATTGCAGGTATTCCAAATGGTGGTCTGCTTGAGCACTCAGGTCTAGGGGATGTTGCCCTTTGTGCTCTTCTTGAGTCACGTTCTGTGGCCGAGGCAGCAGGTAGAGATGTGCCTGATGCGGGTGCCTTGGTTGAAGGTTATCGAAAGGTGGTGGCGACCACGGCACGGAATCGGTGCAGCATGCTGCAGGATATCATGCGAGGGCGGCCTACCGAGGTCGATGCCTTGACAGGTCATGTGTTGAGGGTGGCAGAGCAGGTTGGAGTCTCGACTCCTACGGTGGTGACACTTGATGCACTCTTGCGCGGGATCGTGCGATTCACGTCTCAATCGTTGTCATAATTATGATGGAGTCCAACGTTTATCTTGCGTTCAAGCGCGGCTTTTGTCACCTCTTCGGCAGCGATAATCAGATTTCGTAATTCCACAAGATCTCTCGTAGGGCGGCACGAACGCCATAGTTCCATGATTTCTGTCCTCAGGTGTGTAAGTCGCCGTTGTGCACGCTGAAGCCTTTGCCCACTGCGATGAATTCCCACATCACGCGTCATTGTGCTCTGCAGGGCCATGCGATCTGTCGTAAGTGGTCCATGTTCAGCAAGGTGGTCGAGTTCATCCATGCGCCAGACTGGGAGTTGATTGGTGGCAGATGCCGATCTGTCTTCACCGATATGATCGACGAGGTGTGATGCCATGACGACCGCTTCAAGCAGACTGTTCGATGCGAGTCGATTGGCACCATGGAGTCCTGTGCATGCAACTTCTCCAACGGCATACAGCCCTAGTATCGTTCCACCTCCATATTCCTCTGCTGCGAACACATGTCCTTTGAGATCCACTCTGACCCCTCCTACGGCATAATGTGCGGCCGGTGCGATAGGTATCGGGTCATGTCCGAGGCGGATGCCATGCAGGGACAGACGGGACGCAATGGTGGGGAATCGCCGTTCAAGCATCGCATTTTCAAGATGCTCTGTGACAAGCCATACGTGTTGTTCGCCCGTTTTCTGGAGTTGTTGATCGATTGCTCGCGCAATGATGTCTCTGGTTGCCAGATTGCCCCGGGGGTCGACTGTGTTCAGGAAACTGAGGTCATCAAGACCGATTTCACCTCTGCGAAATGCAGCATGTGATCTGATGTCAGCAACCACTGCCCCTGCTCCTCTCATCGCTTCTGTAAGCAGGAATGGTCGCTCACCATCGATGGCAAGGACAGTCGGATGGAATTGCACGAATTCAAGGTCCTTGCACGCTGCACCTGCTCGCAGAGCCATGATGAGCCCATCTCCAGTTGAGATAGGTGGATTTGTCGTTCGCTCAAAGACGTGGCCAAATCCTCCCGATGCAAGCACGACGGCATCGGCGTTCAGCTCAATGATGGCTCCTTTTGGATCCATCACCCACAGGCCAACGACTCCCTTTCCAAGAGCCTTAGGCTGGGGTAGGATCAGGTCGATAG
>Ga0066863_10000438_pt1 | contig 19987 bp, 19 predicted proteins | sample ETN02SmetaG_2_FD_65495 | JGI IMG/M metagenome (GOLD analysis project Ga0066863, IMG submission 65495) | Marine microbial and viral communities from oxygen minimum zone, Eastern Pacific Ocean - ETNP2014F10-02SV253 | ecosystem: Environmental > Aquatic > Marine > Oceanic ...
ATCACTATGTATAAATGGCGTATCATGATAATTATTTATTATTAATATGTTTATAGCTCAATGTTTTAGTTATTGAGTAATTTTATTTACTTAAAATCAATTATAATAAATTAATATGATGCCAAAACTTGCAATTCATGGTGGAAACCCTGTTAGAACTAAACCCTTCCCTAAGTGGCCAAGGTCTACTTCAGAGGTGATGGATTCAGTTATAGGAACGGTCGAAAATGAAAATTGGGGGGTTGGTAGTGAGGTAATTAATAAGTTTGAAGAAAAGTTTGCCCATTCTCAAAATGCAAACTATTGTATTAGTACTAGCTCTGGAACAACAGCTCTCTGGGTTGCATTAAAGTCAGCAGGTGTAAAAGCTGGTGATGAAGTTATTGTACCTCCATATTCGTTTGTAGCAACGGCATCAGCAGTGCTTATGGCAAATGCTGTTCCAGTATTCGTAGATATTGACCCTAATACATTTAATATAGATTCTGGTAAGATTGAACAAGCAATAACTAATAAAACTAAAGTTATTATGCCTGTTCACATTAGTGGAAACCCAGCGGAGATGGACAAAATAATTAAAATATCTAGAAAATATGGTATTCAAGTTATTGAAGATGCTGCTCAAGCTCATGGAGCAGAGTGGAATAACACAAAAGTAGGTGCACTTGGCTTGGGTGGAATTTTCAGTTTTCAAACCTCAAAGAATATGTCAGCGGGTGAAGGGGGAGCGATCATTTCAAATGATAAAGAATTCATCGATAAATGTTTTTCATATCATAATTGTGGAAGAACTGCTGATGGCCAGTTTTATGATCATCAGTTGCTTGGAGGAAATTTTAGATTAAATGCAATTGCAACAAGTATGCTCATACCTCAGATAAAATCACTTACAAACGACATGGATCTTCGTGATAAAAACAGGAGTATTTTGGATGAAAAACTAAGCCAAATTAATGGGCTATCAATTAATAATGCCTATAAAAAAACCACACGTCAATCAAATCATTTATATTTGCTGCGATATGATTCAAATAAATTTAACGGGGTAACAAGAGAAAAATTCTTTTCTGCAATGCAGGCTGAAGGAGTTTATACTTATGCTGGCTATAAACCATTATATCGAGAAGAGATTTTTATTAGTAACTCAGATGAGTGCCCATGGTTGAAGAATTATGATTATAATAATCTCCAAATGAAAAATACAGAAAAATTAGCTGATTTTGAATCAGTTTGGCTTAAGCAAAATCATTTGCTCGGCAACGATGATGATATCCAAGATATTATAGATTCTTTTGAAAAGGTTACTAATGTTATTCGGAAACAGCCTGAATTATTTTAAATAATCATGATTTGTGCTACAGAGCACACACTAAAATTAATTTGTAGAGTATTAACAGTAATTAAGTATAATTTTAGATCATAATATGAATAAACAAAAACATTATATATATTTATTAAAGGTCCTATTTCCTATTTTGGTATTTAACTTAACCCTAGTTAGTGCACAACAATTTCAAGAAAATTTTAATTTAGAACAATCACGCTTTGATTCTGATTTACAATATGGTGAGCTCTCAATATTAAATAGCGCTGATGGTATTGTTCTGAATTTTATTGGTGATGGTGCAATGCCGGCTATGATTGTGATGTCTCGTTTTTTTGATTATATAAAAAATAATGGTTCGAATATGGAGTTTAATATTTATAATAAAGAATCTGCTCAATATGCAGCTGAGGTGGCTATCAAACTACCTCAGAATAGTAATTTGATGAAAAAAATGATAACAGCTGAAACACCAATTCCTAAAGGTGAATTATTATCTATATCGTTATCTGAATTAAATAAAATATTAACCCCATTTAGTGGGCGTCCAGATGAATTAAGACAAGCTTTATATCTAATTTATAATGATAGAAATAGGGTTAAATCTGATAAAATTCAAAATAATTAATTTATATTTAATTTTGTGCCCAATGCTGGATTTTAACCAGCACATTCTTTCGAACATTAGATCCTGAACCTACCAAATTTACCAATTTCGCCATCTGGGCAACTAAAATTACATTTTAGATCAAATTTCAACAAGGATTAAACTTGAAATGGCTAAAACTAAATCCGTATTTTGATATAGAGATTTATCTATGGAACAACAGATTGTTGTAACTAACCGCAAAGCTTTTCATGAGTATCATATTTTAGATAAATATGAAGCAGGTATGGAATTATTAGGTAGCGAAGTTAAAAGCCTTAGAGAAGGGAATGCTAATCTAAGAGAAGCATATGTGATAATTAGAAAAGGTCAGGCATGGATCAGTGGCATCCATATTAAACCATATTCGCATACTGGATTCGATGGGCATGAGCCAGTTAGAAATAGAAAATTATTACTCCACACTAGAGAAATTAATAAAATCAAAACTATGCTTGATCAAAAGGGCTTAACTGCGATACCATTAAAAATCTATTTTAATAATAAAGGATTGGCAAAGTTAGAATTAGCATTAGCTAAAGGTAAAAAAATATATGATAAGAAAAATGCCCTCAAAGAACGTGATATTAAACGTGAGTCACAAAGAGAACTAAGTGATAGACAAAGATGAAATTTGATTCAATAGATAATCAGTTGAAGCTTATAAGTCGTGGAGTTGAAGAAATTATTCCTGAGGAAGAACTAAAAAGTAAATTAGAATACTCACAAAAAAAGGGAGAACCACTAAATGTTAAATTAGGTTGTGACCCAAGCAGACCTGATTTGCATGTAGGCCATGGTGTTGTTCTTAGAAAATTAAATCATTTTCAAGAACTAGGGCATCAAGCTACTCTTGTTATTGGTGATTTTACCGCGATGATAGGAGATCCATCTGGTAGAAATAAAACGAGACCTCAACTAACTCTAGAGGAGGCCAGGGAGAACGCTAAGTCCTATATTGACCAAGCCTCAAAGATCCTTGATATAGATAAACTTAAAATTGTATATAATTCAGATTGGCTTAATACTATGAATTTTAGTGATGTTGTTCGACTGGCTAGCCATTATACGGTCGCAAGAATGTTGGAGCGCGATGATTTTACCAAAAGATATCAAGCAGAAACCCCTATTTCTATTCACGAATTTATGTATCCATTAGCCCAAGCTATGGATTCTGTAGAATTAAAGTCAGATGTAGAGCTTGGAGGTACAGATCAGAAATTTAATTTGTTGGTTGGACGGGATTTGCAACGAGAATATGATCAAGCTCCCCAAGTGATCATTACAATGCCTTTATTAGAAGGGACTGATGGTACTGACAAAATGTCTAAATCATATGGTAATGATATTGGTTTTACAGATACTCCTGAGGATATGTATGGAAAGTCTATGTCAATTCCTGATAAGTTGATAAAAAAATATTTTATCTTAGCAGCTGATGCTAATGATCAAACACTTATAAAAGTTGAGAATGAGTTAAGCGATTTGACAATCAATCCTCGTGATGTAAAACGTGCATTAGGTCGTGAAATAGTTACACTCTACTATGGTAAAGATAAAGCATTTGAAGCAGAAAAGCATTTTGAACGGGTTATTGTAAATAAAAGTGAACCTGAAGAGATTGAAGAGCTCACATTAAAATCTAGTAAATCATTGATAGATATAATATCAACTGCTGGCTTAACTAAAAGTAAAGGAGAAGCTCGCCGAATGGTTAATCAAGGTGCTGTCCGAATAGATGGTGAGAAGGTAACCGATATTAATTTAATAGTAGATAAAGGTTCTAATATTGTTATCAAAGTAGGAAAAAGAAGATTTATAAAAATAAAATGAAAAAACTGTTTATTTTGTCGATATTATCGACAATATTTCTTATTACTTGTTCAAAAAAGCCTAAAATACCAAAGTTAGTTGTTTTTATTGTTATTGATCAAAGTACTCCTTCGATAATTAATAAATATAAGCATCTATTTATTGGCGGCTATAGTTGGCTTATTGAACATGGTATTCAATTCCAAAATGCTTTTCATGACCATGGGATGACTACGACTGCTCCTGGTCATTACGCTATATCAACAGGTATACATCCAGGAAATGGAGGTGTTATTGGTAATGAATGGTTTGATAGAAATCTCAAAAGAGGTTGGTACTGTGTTGAAGATAGTTTATCAATAAATTTTACTGATAATAGTGATGGAAGATCATTCCGAAATATTAATTCATCGGCAGTTGGAGATTGGCTAAAGAATAAACAATCAGATTCAAAAGTTGTATCTATCTCAGGAAAAGATAGGTCTGCTATTTTATTGGGTGGAAAGAACCCGGATATAGCAATATGGTATGATAAAAAAGGTCAATACACTACTTCAAGTTATTATTCATCTGAATTACCAAATTGGTTAAAAGATTATAATGATCAACTTGATGTGCATAGCTATTTGGATACTGTTTGGGTTCCCATTTATGATAAAGATATATATAGTACTAATACTCGAGCAGATTATTATTATGGAGAGACAGATTGGGAGAAAAAAAGAAAATATGACCCTTCATTCCCAATATCCTTTGGCGCCATGGGGCAAAAATCATTATTAAAAAACTTCTACACTACTCCTTATGGAGATAGGTCTATTTTAGAACTTGCAGAATTGTCAATAAAGGAATATGAATTAGGTAAAGATGATAGTCCAGATATTTTATTTCTAGGACTTTCTGCAACTGATGGAGTCGGCCATGATAATGGACCGCATTCATTTGAACAATTAGATAACCATTTACGTTTAGATAAATATTTGGGTGATTTTATTAATAGTCAAGAGGATAAAATTGGTGAAGGAAATATCTTATATATTTTATCTAGCGATCATGGAGTACTAGATTTGCCAGAATATCTATCTGAGCAAGGAATAGACTCTGGACGTATATCAAGAGCAGTACGGGATTCGATATTTAGTATAACAATGAAAAAGATTCGATCCCAGATTGGTAATGGGAAAATATATAGATATGAAAATTTCTTTTATTTTGATCATTCCATGAATGGTGCAGAAAGAAAAGTTGCTACAGAAATATTAAAAGAGGAATTAATTAATATCCCTGGGGTGGATTCTGTGGTTACTAAATATGAATTATTGAAAGATGGCAATGATAACATTAGTAGACGTCTAAAAAATATGGTTCATATTAATAAAAGCCCTGATATTTATTTAATATTGAAGAAATATTGGACATGGACATCAAAAAGGGGTACGAGCCATGGATCACCTTATGATTATGATACTCATATTCCCCTTATATTTTCTGGAGGTAATAAAATAAGTAAAATACGGAGTGATTATATCAGATCAGTCGACATAGCTCCAACATTAGCTCGTATATTAGAAATTAATTACCCAAAAGATATTGATGGTAAACCGTTCTTAATTAAGTGATTTGATTAGAAAATATACTTTTCATCAATTTTGATATTTTCCCCAATAAATAAAACAAGTTACTTTCTTTTGTTATTGAACCACGAAAAAAGGAGTTTTAGTGTCTGAAAATGTGAAAGAGTTTACCTCAGCAGATTTTGAAGCTGAGGTATTAAAGTCAGATTTACCTGTCCTTGTTGACTTTTGGGCAGAATGGTGTGGCCCTTGTAGAGCAATTGCTCCAGTGATAAAAGAAGTAGCAGAAGATTATCTAGGTAAAGTCAAAGTTGGGAAATTAAATGTAGATAATGATAATCAAGTTGCTAGTCAATATGGTGTCAGGAGTATTCCGGCACTTTTAATTTTCAAAGATGGAACAGTCGCTAACCAGATAGTTGGTGCTGTGCCTAAAGCAAGAATAACTGAAATACTTGATTCAGTTATTTAAATATTTTTAAAACAATTGAATGAATCGTAAAGTTATAATTATTGGTTCAGGCCCAGCAGGCTTAACAGCGGCATTATATACTGCCCGAGCTAATCTTAAGCCATTGGTTCTTGAAGGAGAGCAACCAGGAGGTCAATTGACCATTACAACAGATGTTGAAAATTACCCTGGATTTCCTAACGGAATAATGGGCCCGGAACTAATGGACCATTTTAGAGAACAAGCGAAACGTTTTGGCGCAGAATGCCATTTTCAACATGTTACAAAAGTTGATTTTAAATCTAGCCCTTATACTGTATGGGTTGGAGATAAATCTTATAATGCTGATTCTGTAATTATTGCTACAGGTGCATCGGCTAAAATGCTGGGCCTTGATAGTGAGAAAGAACTTATGGGATATGGCGTTTCAGCATGTGCAACATGCGATGGATTTTTTTACAAAGATAAAAAAGTCCTGGTAGTAGGAGGAGGTGATTCTGCTATGGAAGAATCAAATTATCTTACAAAATTTGCATCGGAAGTAGTTATTGTTCATAGGAGAGATGAATTTCGTGCCTCTAAAATCATGATAGATCGAGCTCTTAACAATCCTAAGATTTCAATCAGATGGAATAATACTATAAATGAAATTTTAGGTGATCGTGAAAACGGTGTTAATTCTGTTATGTTAAGGGATACTATTAGTGGTGAATTAAAAAAAGAAAGTTGTGATGGCGTCTTTATGGCGATAGGTCATAAGCCCAATACAGATTTACTTGATAATGTAATCGATACTGATGAATTTGGTTACATAATTACCAAGAATGGTAGTACTGCTACTAACTTAGATGGCGTTTTTGCATGTGGCGATGTTCAGGATAAGATCTATCGCCAGGCAGTTACTGCAGCCGGATCAGGTTGTATGTCTGCTATTGATGTTGAGCACTACCTAGAGAGTCTGAAAAAATAAATTAGCTTTTCGATGCATTCTTCTTAATAAGGAGAAGAAATGAATCAATTAACAAATTTAATATATGAGTTAAAGACCCTTAAGAAGGTCTATAAGGAACAAACCGTAATAAATATAAGTCGGCTACAATTTCATCGTGGTACGATTTATGGTGTTGTAGGCCCGATAGGTAGTGGGAAATCTACTTTACTAAAAATACTGAGTGGATCACTTAAGGAGTCAAGTGGCAGTCTTAAATATGATAATAACCCTTTCGAAATGAATCTTTTTGGAAGAGTAAAGCCAAACCCTGATATAAAGCTAGTACAATTAGATGATAAAATTAAATTTTCCACCATTTCAAAATTATTTCAAAAAACACCCGCAGATTTAACTTTAAAAAAACATTTTAATAATCCTGCACGTACTTTAAAAAATATATCAAAGGGAGAGAAAGCACTATTGAGTCTTTTGTCAGCTTTTGAACTTGATCCACGTGTGTTACTTATTGATGATTATGGAATTTGTTTTAATGATGCACTTGAAAAAGAAATTTGTAAGAAAATTAAATCAATGAATAAAGAGTTTGGCACAACAATAGTTCTTTCTGCCCCATCTGATACATATCTTAAAAAATTAGCATCAGTATTAATATATTTAGATAATGGACATATATCAAAAATTCGTTCGGGTTTATCTGCTAGATCTTCTAAGAATATTCGACAAAAAAATCAAAACCCTACAAAGCGTAAACGTAAATTTATTAAGAATAAACCTAAATGATAAACTGCTACTAATGTGAAAAAAACAAGATATAAGAAAATAACTTCAGAGTTTACTAATAAAACAATTTTAGTATTTGGAGATCTTATGCTAGATAAGTACCTCTGGGGTAGAACGGATAGAATCTCACCTGAAGCACCCGTCCCAATAGTAGACGTTAATCAAATTGATTATAGACCAGGCGGGGCTGCCAATGTTGCATTAAATCTTTCTACTTTAGGTTGCAAAGTTATTGTTGTTGGATTAATAGGCTCAGATCCTGATGGTGAAAATTTAATGAAACAGTTAAATAAATATAATATTGATTGTAATAATATTATAATAAGTGACAGTCGTCATACTACCGTTAAAACTAGAATTATGTCACAAGATCAGCAAGTTATAAGAGCAGATTATGAAATAAAGACTGACATATCAACAAAATCTACTAAAGAATTATCTAACGCTGTTAAATCAATAATAAATAATGTTGATGGATTGATACTACAGGATTATAATAAAGGCATTCTCAATGCAAATAATATTTCAAGCATATTAGATATGGCTAATAATGAAGGTAAACGTATATATGTTGATCCAAAAAAGTCCAATTTTTCTTCTTTCAAAGGTGTGAGATTATTTAAACCAAATTTGGATGAGTTTTACGAAGGATTTAGCTCTAATCAAGATCAAATCCAAAATGATGGTTTTCAATTGAAAAAAGAAATAAATACAGATATTATATTAATTACGCAAGGTGCGGCTGGCGTATCACTATTTGAAGCTTCAAACTATCATCATATACCAACAAAAGCCAGAAAAGTCCATGATGTATCTGGAGCTGGTGATACTGTAATATCAACTTTTGCTTTATCTGATCTTTGCGATGCTAACCCTAAAGAATCGGCTATATTAGCAAATTATGCAGCAGGAAGGGTTTGTGAAGAGGTTGGAGTTGTTCCGATAACACTTGATATGCTAAATGAAATTATTAAATATGATAATAATTGATTGAATAATTACATATTAAACGTTGCTTATGATTTGTAGGATTATTTATTATTTATTTCTTTTCTCATTACTAAAAGCTCAGCCTGATCTAAAATTCCATCCTTTTGATTGGGTTCAGTATAGAAAAACCGGAGGAATTAATTCCATTTCGATTAGCGATAGATATGCGTTTCTTGGATCTGAAAATGGCGGTATTCTACGATTTAATTTATTTTCAGAACGATTTGAAGAACCTATTACTACTGCTCAAGGATTGAGAAGTAATTCTATTTCATCTGTACATTATGCATCAAATGGATATCTTTGGGTTGGAACACCTTTAGGTGTTGAGTATAGCAATAATTCTGAAGGAGATTGGAATTTTATAAATAAAAGAAATCTTAAAATCCCATTTAATGCAGTTATTGAACAGATTGGTGAATCTGATCAAGACATTTGGATTAGAGCCAATGGATCAGTATATCGATTAGATAGAATCACTGGAGTAGTCCTAGATATTATGTCTTTTCCTAATGAATCAGTTTCTTGGAGCTCACAACATCGATATTTTGGTGATTATTCGTCAATTTTAATGAAATATTCATTATTAGATGGATGGATCTCTGATTTAAGTTCATTAATCCATCCAAATGGTCGGCAAATTAATATTACCACAATGTTTATCACTAATTTGGGTGAAATTTGGATTGGAGCGGAAAATGGGTATTTATTTAGAGGGAATAAAACAATGCAAACATTAAGTCCTTTTCAATTCAGTCTAGCTGGAACTGATATTCAGCATATTGAAGGGAAAAGTTCTCTTTGGTTAGCAGGTCGAAAAGAAAATGGTTACAATGGAATTACGTATTTTGACCCATTATCTATTGACACTCAAATGTTTCTTTTTGACGATACTATTAATATGGATAAAACTTCAATTTTTTCAATAATTGAAATGAAAAATGAGATTTGGTTTGGCGGTGATGATGTGATATTAACATATAATAAAAAAGATAATTATTGGAAAACTGAATCTTATAGTTTGCCTAATCTATATAGTGAAATTACCACACTTGTAGAGTCTCATGATAATGTTTGGTTAGGTACCGATCGAGGTTTATATGTATTGAATAAAAAAAACAAAAATCTCATTGGCCATGAAATACTTAAACCATTTTCCAATATGTTTATTTTCGATTTATATATTCACGAGAACCTTGTTTTTATAGCTACAGAAGTAGGTCTTTTTATCTACGACATTAATAATAATAGAATTTATGAAGGGAAGAATTTCGGTTATAATGATAGCGAATTTATTTTTCCGGTCAGGAATACGGACTATACAGCCCTGGCATCTAATAATAGAAATATCTTTGCAGCAAATCGATCTGGTGTTATTTCATTTAATTTTAGGACTCGAAAGTGGTCTAATGCAGTTGATGCAAGTATTTTTGGTGGATTACAGATAAAATCTATGGTGTCGAATAAAGAAATAATTTTTGTTTCAACTATAGGTGGATTAATAAAATACGATATGAGAAAAAATTTAATGGATATATATAATTATCCCTTTATAGGGCAAGTGCACGACATGTATATTAAGGGAAGAAAACTTTGGCTTGGAACATCAGAAGGACTTATTTCGTTTAGATTTAAATGAAACATTTAAGTAGAATAATTTTATTTACTTTATTTACTGGGATATTGATTTCTCAAAGGCAACCCAGTAATGATGCAGGATCAGGAAACCTTCTCAAAGGAAAAAACTTAATCAGGCAGTATCAATTATCTGTATACACTGTTCCATCTACAGTATCTGATTCAATCCGCGTATTATCATATTTATCCATTCCTAACCATGTTTTACAGTTTGTCAAATCATCTAGTGGATTTAAGGCTTCTTACGAGGCCACTATATCAATTAAGAGTAAAAAAGGTGATTTAATAGGCCGTAAAAATTGGTCGAATAAGTTAATCACAAAAACATATTTAGAATCAACTTCAAAAGAAATATTTAATGTTCATTTTCATGAGTTTACACTCCCTCCAGGTGATGACTATATAATTTCTGCTGAACTCTTGGATCGTGATACAAATGATAGTGGTATCATTAATAAAAATTTAGTATTAAAAAAACATCTGGGTGAATTAGCTCTTTATTCACCTTTCTTTTTGGATTATCTTGAAGGGGATTGGGGTCTAAATAATAATGAGATACCTCTTTTCCGCAATATTTTTGGAGAGCAGCTTGTTCGAACTTCTGTTTTTGTCTCTGGAAAAGTTTCTCCAGGTTCCTACGAGGTTGAACTAACAATCACAACCTCAAAAAGAAAGGAATTATGGAAAAAAACATTCCAATTGGTTGCTGATAACAAATATTTTCAAGAAAGATTTGTTATTCCTGATGAAATTTCTCAGCAAGGCTTAAGAAAAAAAATAGACGTTGTTCTTAAGCAAGGTAATAATCAGAAAAAAGAATCAGTAATTTTATCTATTTCTCGATTAGGAATATCTTCATCGATAGGAAATATATCTCAAGCTATTCAAAATATGAGATATATACTTGAGGATGATGAATGGAAAAGATTGAAGAAATCTAATTCTGATGAGCAAGAGAATTTGTTTTTAGAGTACTGGGCAGGCCGAGATCCTACCCCTGAAACAAAAGAAAATGAATTGATGGATGAATATTTTTCTAGAATTAACTATTCTAATGCTAATTTTAAAACTTATACCGATGGATGGAAATCAGATATGGGGATGATATATATTCTTTTTGGTCCGCCTGATGATTTAGAGGTATATAGTGATCCTCTTACTAGGTTATATCAGCAACGATGGCACTATTATCGTATTAATAAATTTTTTGATTTCGTTGATGAAAATGGATTCGGAGACTATAGACTTACCACACCATTCTTTCGCGCACGAAGTTGGTAGGAATGATAATTAAAAAAAAAATCTTTTCAATAATAAATCTATATAAAACATTTTTATTTGATTTTATCAAAAAAGATGATTGAAAGATTCTCATATAGTAGCTTGGCTTCATATAAAAAATGTCCAACACAATTCAAGCTTCGTTATTTAGATAAAATACGTAAAACAGATGAAGGAATTGAAGCATTCGTTGGTAATAGAGTACATGAATCATTAGAATTTTTATACAATGAAAAGTTATCTGGACGTATACCATTTTATGATGGTCTTATTGAAAACTTCCATAATAATTGGAAACGAAATTGGCATGAAAGAATCATAATAGTTCGCAAGGAATTAGGCTATGGAAAAGCTAATTGGATTAGATCTTTGGCAGGACCCTGGGAAGTAGCCAGAGAAAAAAAAACGGTTAAAGAATTTTTCAGATTAGGTGAAAGATGTATTGCTGGTTTTTATAGAAAATTTGATCCTTTTGATCAGCCCGTAATTGGGACTGAAGTGGAATTTATCTTTTCCATTGATGAAAACAATGACTATCAAATGAAAGGTATTGCGGACCGTATTGATCACGATGGAAATGGAAATTATATAATACATGATTATAAAACTGGTAAAAGACTGATATCTCAGTCAGATGCTGATAAAGATGGACAATTAGCTACTTACCAAGTTGCTCTTGCTCAAAAGTATAATAATATTAAATCTGTAGAATTAAAGTGGCATTATCTTCAGCATAATAAAATTGTTAGTTCTATAAGAAGCGATAATGAAATCAATCAGTTAAAAAAAAGTATTAAATTAAAAATTGATATAATTAGAGATCATATCAATAAAGATATTGAATTTGAACCTAAGGAAAGTATTTTATGCAATTGGTGTTATTATTGGAAGGAATGCCCAGCAAAATCAACAAATAATGATATATTATAGCCTAAAATGAAATTAAATAATAAAGAAATAGATGCTTTAAAAAATCATTTTAAAGATAAAAAAAATAGAGATAACTCTGAATTAGAACTTTTATATAAAAAATTAGAAGAAGATAAAAAAATCACACTATATATTGATGGAGCAGCAGATCTTCATTCAAAGACTGCAGGCATTGGTGGTGTTATCTATAATTCAGATGAGGAGATCTTTTCTTTTTCTGAATATCTCCACGATTCAACAAACAATGAAGCGGAGTATGGCGCTCTAATTGCTGGGTTGAAACATTTAATAAAGTTAAATCTATTAACCTCAACAATATATTCAGATAGCGAGCTAATTGTAAAACAGGTAAATGGTGAATATCGAGTAAAGAATGATAGAATGATTACTTTATATAATGAAGTTATTAATTTGCTTTCTAGTTTTAATAGTTGGTCACTAATACATGTTTTACGAGATAAAAATAAAGTTGCGGATAAGCTGGCAAATGAAGGAAGGAAGAAAGTTAATATTTAGCTATATAAATTAATGAATCTCTAATGTTTTTTATTCTAAACTCTAATCTGATAATCTGGGAATAAATTATAAATTCATCCCTAAATAAAAATGTCGATAAAAAGTTACTTAACTAACCCACTTAATTGGGTATCTGGTGATATAGCTATTGATCTAGGTACAGCTAATACTCTTGTATATATTAAGGGCAAAGGAGTAATGATTAACGAGCCTTCAATCGTTGCGAAATCAGTTCATGATGATAAGATTATAGCAGTAGGATATGAAGCTAAAGCCATGGTTGGAAGAACTCATCGCGAGATTGAGACTGTACGACCGTTACGTGATGGTGTGATTGCAGATTTCAATATGACAGATGGCCTTTTACAGGGTTTTATTAATAAGATAAATATGAATCGTTTAGCAAGGCCCCGAATGGTGATCTGTGTTCCTTCGGGAGTAACAGAAGTAGAAAGAAGGGCTGTTAGAGATTCAGGTGAACGAGCTAACGCTAGAGAAGTTTATTTAATTGAGGAACCAGTTGCAGCGGCTATTGGAATTGGCCTTGATATATCAAAAGCTGTCGGGAATATAATTATAGATATTGGAGGGGGAACTACAGAGATAGCAGTAATTGCCCTTAATGGCGTTGTAACAAAAGAAGCTATTCGTGTAGCTGGTGACGAAATGGACCAGGCAGTTATTCAGTGGTTTAGAAATGAACATAAGCTTGAAGTTGGCAATACCACTGCGGAATCGATAAAAAAATCAGTAGGATCGGCAATGAGGGTAAAAAGTGAAATGATAGCTGTAAAAGGGCGTGATCTGGTATCTGGAATCCCTAAAACTATCGAGGTATCATCTGATGAGATTCGTCAAGCGCTAAAAGATCCTATTAATGCAATTGTCGAAGCAGTGAAAAGAGCACTCGAAAGAACTCCACCTGAGTTGTCTGCAGATATTTTAGATCAAGGTATTGTTATGACTGGTGGTGGGAGTATGCTACAAGGTATTGATCAATTAATAAGAGAGCGTACTAATGTACCAGTAAATATTGCTGAGGATCCTCTGTTATCAGTTGTTAAAGGCACTGGTAAGGTACTTGAAGATGTAAAAAAATATGAGTCTGTCCTGATATAATTATTAATGAGATCTCTTTATTTAACACTTCTAAAATATAAAGATCATCTTTTATTTCTACTAGCTATCTCACTTTCATTAGTTTTTCTTCTTAGGAATGAGTCTCCAGATATATATTTAATTAGAGGAAAATCTAGTGATTTATTTTCCTTTATTAATTCACCACTTGCTTGGGTAAAAAATATGACCCAATTACAAAAAGAAACTGAGCTTCTTAGGGAAAAAAATATTCAATTGAGTCTTCAATTAGAATCGATGCTTGCAGCCTATGAAGAAAATAATTCACTTAAGGACTTATTGGATTATTCTCGTGAGAGTAGTTTTGAATTATTAGCAGCAAAAGTAATTAATATGGGTATATCTTCAAACATTTCTTCTATTACATTGGATGTGGGTAAAAAAGATGGTGTAACTACAAATCAACCAGTTTTAGTACCTAGTGGGGTAATTGGTAAAACATTAATTGTTGGAGAATCATCTACTTTAGTCCAATGTATTAATGATATTAATTATCGTCTGTCTGTCCGCATATATCCTTCAGCTACAACAGGTATTTTAAGATATTTAATTAATGATATTTATGAAATTAGGGAGTTGCAAAAAAATGCTCAAATTAATGTAGGAGATAAGGTTGTAACTTCAGGCTATAGCAAAATATATCCAGAAAATCTTCCAGTGGGAGAAGTTGTTGAGTTATTGGATGAAAGAGGAAGCTTTCAGAAAGTTGCTCGAATTAAAATATCACCAAAAATTAGTTCTATTCTAAATGCATTTATCATTGTAGGCATTAGTTTTGATGAAAAATAATAATCTTCTATTTGTAACGATAGGTACCCTTCTTTTCCAAATATTATTTGTTGATTTTCTTACAATTAATTTAATTCGACCAGACTTTTTACTAATATATGTTTTTTACATAGCTATTATTTATGGTCGTGTAGTTGCCATTGTAGTTGCATTCTCTCTTGGCTTGCTTTCAGATTTATTTGGGGTAGGCTCTTATTTTGGCTTAGGGCCATTAACATTATCAACAACTGCGTATTTATCTGGTTTTCTATATAATAAGTATGAACGTCTCTTACCTTATGTTTTTCATTGTATTTGGATAGGAATACTCCTTTTGCACTTTTACATAAATACTTATTTTCGCTTTCAAACAATTTTTGTATCTGATATTTTAGATTTTGTTTCTATTTGGTTGACTTCATTTTCCTATACCATGATTTTTTTTCTTATTATGCAATATTTTTATCCAATGAAAGAAGCATCCCGTGCTAAGATCAACTAATTCAATCGGAAAATTTCAATATTGGTGTGCAATTATTTTCGTAATATTTGTTCATCTAATATTGTTTTATCGTTTTTTTCAGTTACAAGTATTAGAACATGATATATATAGTGAACAAGCTGAAAATAACCGTATCAGAGCTATATCTCTTCCAGCTCCTAGAGGGCTTATTTTAGATAGAAACGATGAGATCATCGTTGATAATTATCCAACATATATTTTGTATGGAATTGATTTAGAAGTTCAAAATGAAGACCTTAATTATGCTATAATCAATGAGACGACTGGCATACCAATAGAAATTTTGAAAAAGAATTTCAAAAGTAATTTTAGGAATCGTTTTCTTCCAACTAAACTGGCTAAAGATCTTACAATCATTCAATTAAGTAGACTTGAAGAGGAAAAAAATAATTTGAGTGGAATCCTTTATAAGCAGTTTCCAGAAAGAATCTTCAATCCAAAAATTAAGGCTTCTCATATATTGGGATATTTGAAAGAGATAGATAATGAAGTTTTGTCAAATATTAATCAAAACAATAATTATCAATTTGGTGACTTGTTAGGGTGGTCCGGTATCGAAAAACAATATGAACCTATTTTACTGGGGAAAAAAGGAGTTTCATATTATCAGGTAGATGCATTTGGAAGGGAAGCAGGAAAAATTAATGATGAAAATAATATTTTGCCGATACCTGGTAATAATATCAGAACAACAATAGATGTTTCATTGCAATCATTAGTTGAAAAAGAATTAAAAAATAAAAAAGGTGCAGTCATTATTTCAAAACCTAAAACTGGAGAGATTTTATCTTATGTTAGTGCACCTGATTATGAACCCGACCTCTTTACAGGGTTAGTATCAAATGAAGTTTGGCAAACAATTACGAGCGACTCGTCTCGCCCTCTTTTAAATAGAGCAACAAATGGCCTTTATCCTCCTGGATCTATATATAAGATGGTGGTCGCTTTTGAAATACTTGAAAAAAAATTGTTTTCTAAAGAATGGTCAGTTACTTGCACGGGTGAATATGAGTTTTATGATAGTGTACATCGTTGCTGGTTAGAAGGAGGTCATGGGAGAATGAATCTTGAGCAAGCAATTATTCAATCATGTGATGTGTATTTTTATGAGACTATTCAAAAAATTAAGCTCGATGAGCTTGCTGAAAGATCAAAAGTCTTTGGCTATGGATTAAAGTCAAACATTGATTTACCATCAGAAATGGAGGGAAGAGTCCCAGATCGTGATTTTATGAATAGACTTTATGGAAAGTGGGGATGGGCAAAAGGTGCGCTATTAAATATCGCTATTGGCCAAGGTGAAATTTTAGTGACTCCTATTCAAATGGTGAACTATACAAATTTGCTTGCTACAAGGGGCGATACTTATTCTGCATATCTAGTAAACTCTAGTGACTCAAAGATAAAATTTCCTGAATTAAACTTAAATAATTGGAAAATAGTTCAAGAAGCAATGCGGAAAGTAGTCTCTGACCCTAAGGGTACTGCGAAAAAAGCTGATCCTAAAATCCCTGGTCTTATAATTTCTGGTAAAACCGGGACAGCAGAAAATTCTCACGGAGAGCCTCATGCTTGGTTTATAACTTATGGTGAAAAAAACAACGAAATGATTTCAATTGTTATTTTGATTGAAAATGGCGGAAGCGGTGGCACATTTGCTACGCCTATTGCACAAAAAATCTATCGATATTATTTTGGCTCGGAGAGTTTTAGTTTGGTTAATAAATAATGCTCTTTCATACTTGGGAACAAATAAAGGCTTCTCCGATTGTCATTCTTATTAATATTATAGGATTGCTTTTATTAGGTCTCATGTCACTTTATAGCATAAGTATCCTTCAAGAAGAAAATTCATCTAATGCTTTTACAAAGCAAATCTTATTTTTAGGTCCAGCAATAATATTGATGTTTATTATGACTATTTTATCAAAAAGATTTATTCATAAGTATATTTATTTGTTTTATTGTTTTATCATTCTATTGGTATTGCTACCTTTTTTTGGACAAGAGACTGCTGGTACATATAGATGGATTAATTTTGGATTTTCTTTTGGATTGCAACCTTCTGAAATTGCTAAATGGGTCATCGTAATAACTTTAGCTAAATATTTATCAGATAATAATCTTCAGGTTCATAATTTTTCTTCGAATATCATACCATTTTTTATTGCCATCATACCCACTGTTATTGTATTAAATCAACCAGACCTTGGCACTGCATTTGTAATGATGGTTCCTGTAATACCGATGCTTTACTGGGTTGGTGCTAGGCCCTATCACTTATTCTTAATTATTGCACCACTTTTAAGTATAATAACTGCATTTAATGTGATTGTTTTTACTATTTGGTCAACCCTTGTAGGAATAATAATTTTTAGATCAATGGATAAGCTTTGGAATGGTGTTACTATTTTCTTTTCTAATGTTTTTTTGGGTTTAATGTTTCCTATTCTTTGGAACTTTCTAAGGCCATTTCAAAAGAATAGGATCCTTACATTTTTTAATCCTGAGATAGATCCACTTGGAGCTGGATATCATATCATTCAAAGTAAAACCGCTTTGGGATCAGGTGGGCTAATAGGTAAAGGTTTAGGCGGTGGAACTCAAAGCCAGCTAAAATTTTTACCTGTTCAGGAATCAGATTTTGTTGTTAGTGTAATTGGCGAAGAATTAGGAATGATTTCGTTAGTAATTATGTTATTATTATTTGCTTTGCTAGTAATAAAAATGATAAATCTTTCTTATTCAGCTCTAGATCGGTTTTCTGGCTTAATCATTATTGGCATTGCAAGTATTTTCCTTTCACATGTTTTTATTAATTGTTCTATGGCAACTGGATTGATGCCAGTAAAAGGGTTGCCCTTGCCGTTTATTTCTTATGGAGGATCATTTTTGATTTCTTCATTTATGATGGTAGGATTGGTGTTGAATTTTGGTCGCACAGAAATTGAATAATTTTATAAAAAGATAATGAAGGTATAGGGTTGATTGAACTAAATTACCTTTATCTAATTCATTGTTTAATCCAAGGTAACTAATAATGAATCGTTTGTTTAAAATTTTGACAGTTATAGTATTTCTATTATCTTTTACATTTTTGTTTGCGCAAGATTCATCAATCAAACGTGAATTGAAACGAATGAATAGTAGTATAAATAGTCAAAATGCACATATTGATTCTCTTGACATACAGATAAGGATGCTACTTCCAGAGTTACAAAATGCTCTTAAAGCTAATCTGAATGCAAAGGAACAAACAGATTCAGTGGCAATCCTATTAATTAATAGGATTAATACAATCCAAAATAAAATGCGTCTTATTGAAGATAAAATTGCATACGTAGATAGTGTTAATTTCGAAATTCTTGCTCAATTAGTAATGGTAGAAAACAAAATTGTAACTCTTACAAACAGTTTTTCTGAAATGTATGAACTTAAGAGTAATAAGATGAATTCCAATATAAGTTCAAGGATTAGTCCAGCTGATTATAAGAAAAGATATATTGATGCATTGTCTTCATATCAAAATGGTGAATTTGAAAAAGCAGTCACTGTTTTTGCTGGACTAGTTATGGGTGATCCAACTAATGATTTGGCAGATAACAGTCAATATTGGTTAGCAGAGTGTTACTATACTATGAAGAACTATAAGAGGGCTGTAATTGAATTTGAAAAAGTTTTTACATTTCCAAGTACTGATAAAGACGATGATGCGCAATTAAAATTAGGTCATTGTCACCGCAGTATGGGAAATATCAATAAAGCTCGTGAAGAATATCAAAGATTAATTGATTATTTCCCTGGTTCAGAATTTTATGAAAAAGCCAGAGAATCAATTAAACAGCTAAACATATAATAATTAATTACTTCTATGCCACTTAAACTATTTTTTCTTACAACAGAAATTGAACCATTTGCAACAACGAGTCACCTTGGAAAGTTCTCTGTTGATGTCCCTTTTGCTCTACAAAGTATTGATCATGATATAAGGATTATTATACCTAAATATGGTTTTGTTAGTGAAAGGAAATATATTTTAAGAGAAGTTATCCGTCTTCGTGAAATAGAATTCGATTTTGATGGTAAAACCGAAGTTTCTTCAGCCAAAAGTGCTTTTATTCCAAAGACAAGAGTACAAGTCTACTTTTTAGAAAATTCTGATTGGTTTAAGCCATTAACTAATCTTCTTTACAAATCTAAAAATGGACGAGTTCTAATTGATAATGACCAAAGGTACGGTTATTTTTCAAAGGCAGCTATTGCAACATTACCTCATTTGTTTTGGAAACCTGATGTATTAATCTGTAATGATTGGCAGAGTGCTTTTGTTCCATTGATATATAATCAAATATATGATTCTCAGGAATTTTATGGAGGAATTAAAACCGTGCTAATGGTGCATTCTATTGATGAATATTGTATTTTTTCACGCTCTTCTTATGAAAAAGCTGGTGTTACTTTACCAGGTAATATAAAAGGTGATAATGTTAATTGTTATGAAGCAGCTGCACCATTTGCTGATTTAATTATTGCTGTAAATACTCCATCAAACAATGTCACTAAAAAACTTATGTCACTTCCTGGCTTAAAATCACATAAGAAAAAAGTTGTTTCAATGACTATCCCTGAAGGCGAATCGCCATCTTATATTGAATCAGCTCGTAT
>Ga0066863_10000452_pt1 | contig 19687 bp, 16 predicted proteins | sample ETN02SmetaG_2_FD_65495 | JGI IMG/M metagenome (GOLD analysis project Ga0066863, IMG submission 65495) | Marine microbial and viral communities from oxygen minimum zone, Eastern Pacific Ocean - ETNP2014F10-02SV253 | ecosystem: Environmental > Aquatic > Marine > Oceanic ...
TTACTATATGCTTTCTTCTTTTCAGATATTGCTTTTTTATTTTCAGAATCTATATTTAACCACACCTCTAAGATTCTAAGCTGCTCTTCAAACATTTCGTTCTTCTTGTAAGTATCATTCATTCGCTCTAATGCTCTAACATTTTCAGGATTTATTTCAAGCAACCTTTCAATGAAATATAATTGCTCTTGAATATTATTTAATTTACCCGCATTCCATGCAGCATATTCCAAAAGCACTTCATCATTTGGATTATTCTTTAATCCTTGATTAAAAGCCCACGAGGCACTATCTGTCTTACCAACTTCAATAAAAGACCTGCCTAAGTACCTATATAAATTTTTCTCATTACCCTTAACACATCCACAATAAATTGCTGTTTTATATTGATCAATACACCCTCTATAATCCTTACCTTTCCAATTTGTTGAAGCAAAACTTAAAAATAAACTACAATCATTTTCTCCATCAAAATCCATATCGCATTGCGGTTCAAAAACATCTTCATAATCATCCTCATATGAAAAAACAATACTAAACATTAAAAATAATATAACCATAATACTTTTATACATTTTATTTTCCTCTTTCACTTACAAACCATTTTTCTCCACTAACAATTGATAAAATAATTTGATAATAATTTTCATCATTGTAAATATTATTTGTAAAATTCTTATTCCCAAATTTAAAGGATACATCTACAAAATTTTTAGTATTAAAATAATTTATCCCAAGTCCCAACGTTAATCCTGAATCTTCAATTTCATAGCTATTTAATTCATATATTTTTTGATATACACCTAATCTTAATATTGATTTATTAATTTTAGAATTTGGTTTTTTATAATCAATAGAATATATACCAAGATGATTTGATTTAATATTATTAACATTATTATTTAAAATATTTAAAAAATCATAAGAATTAAATGAATTATAAAAATGATTCTCATAAATAATTCCAAAATTTCCATTTAACTTATATTTAAATCCAAAATCTCGTTCATACAAATTATCATCTATATAATAGTCCTCTGTATTCAAATTCCCTAATGTATCAAAATATGGTGTAAAGCTTATATTTAAAGGATTTGTTTGACAATATGATAGAACAAACTCATACTTTTTTAAATCATATCTAAATTCTATATTATATTTATCTGAAGAATATTTTTGATTATTAATAAATGATTCAATATTATTAAAATCATATGAAATATTTTCATTACTATCAAAACTAACATTATAAAGGTTTAATAAGTATTTATATTCACTACTACCAAATAATTTACTCCACTTAAAACCAAAAGAAACTTTATCCGTCAATTTTGATGAATATAAAATAAAAAATTCTGATATTCCTCCTTTAAATGAATAATCTGTATTATAAGCAAGAGGATTTCCTGTTGGTGAATTTTGACTAGGGATAAATACATAATCTAATTCAGAGACAGTAATATTAGATCTTAATAACGGATTCATTCCAAGAGAAACTGCTTTATTATTTCCTACTGGGAATGAAAATGATAACATTTTAAAATTATTAGAAACCAAATTATCAGATTCTACTGAATAATTATGCACATCAATAGACATTATCAAATTTGAAAAAGATGATTTCCAATATGAAGAACAAGATGAAAAATTAATTCTATCTGAGTATCCATTAAAATATTTTGAATCAGCTATCCCTGCAGATGATGCATCATGCGTATTTATATATTCTCCAAAACCTGTCAATGATATAGTTGATGTTTGAGAAAATAAGAAAGCAAATAATATAAATGAGTAAATATACTTCATTCTGAATAAAATATCTCTAATCTTGGGTTATATTTATCATCATTTTCATTATAAATTATTGATAAATTATTAAAATTATAATTTTCATCAGATAGAGTCATTTTAATTCCATCATAATCATAATCATTATTAATATATTTTTGAATCAATGATCCTATATTAATTTTTATTGAATCCATAGACTCTGTTATATTTTGATTATTTATATATTCAAAAATTTTATAACTGCTATCATCTTGACTAAAATATTCAAATAAAATTTCAGATTCACTATCAATAAAATGATGAGAATTTTCTGTCTTATCAAAATATAAAACTAAATTAGTAAATTCATTTGAAATATTAGAATTAGAATGATTATCAATAAAATCATTTAATGAATAGTTCGTATTAAAAAAATCCAAAGAATTTTTAATACCATACCCATAACAAAGATTAAATAAATTAGATTCATAAATATTATTATCTTCACAACCGCTATTTACGCAAATTTCTGGTAAATCATAAATAGTTGCATCAATAATATATTTTAAGCCATTTTCAACGATTTCATTTGATTCAGGGAAATAATTACCATTATCATCATCAAACTCATATGAAAACAGATACAAAGACTGATTATCAACAATTTCTATTTCACTTGAAAATGGAATATGTTTTAATTGAAATTGGAAAGCTTTTATCTCCAATAATGAATAAACATTAACTTTTATTTTATATTTATTTTCTCCAATTCTTTCAATAGATGAAATCCAAAGAGCTAATTGATCATCACTTGACAAAGAAGGTTGAGAAAATTCTATTATATTATTTGATTCTGCTACATAATCTTGATTATCAATAGATAAACTATACAAATTTGAACCTAATGTTAAATCAGCTGAATTTGAAAGATAATTAGATTCTTCATTGTTTTGCCTATGGTCATATCCATAATCATACCATTTTTCTCCTTCATCATAATCTGTCCACAATCCATCTTCATCTGAATCTTCCCAATCTAGTATTTGATTATTTTCTGTTCCTTCAGGATTTTCATCAACATCATAATTATCATTATTGGGATCAATAATATAATTATCAACATTTAAATCTGAATCATTATTATTACAGTTACTATCTTCACAGCATTCATTATCACCAATTTCATAACCATCCTGACATTGATCTAAGCCATAATCATAAAAATTTTCTCTAATATCATTATTATAATAATCATAAATCAAATTATTTTGTTTCCCATTCAAATTATAGCCATCTTCTTGATATGATAATAATTGGTCTATTCCATAATCAAAAAAGGGTTCATATATATCATATTCAATATCAAATTCATTATTACCATTTATATCAATATAATCCCATCTTTGATTATTTTCTGTTCCTTCAGGATTTTCATTAATATCATAATTATCATCTTCAACTTCAGAATTATAATTCTCATATAAATCAGGAATACCATCAATACCATAGTCAAAAAATAATTCGAATTCATCTACATCAATATCAAATTCATTGTTATTATTTACTTCTTGATAATCCCAAGATAAATTATTTTCAGTACCTTCACTATTATTATCTAAGTCATAATCATCTTGATTCGGATCAATCATATAATTATCACCATTTGGATCATCTGCTGAACAGGTTGTGCAATTTTCAATCCAATGTAATTCTCCACATATCGTTTGATTTAAATCATTTGTATAAGTATCTAATTCAGCATCTGGTGAGCTAGAAATAAATTCGTTATAAATATCAAGATAAGTATTTAATAATAAATAATCAAGGATTGAGCCATAAACATTTTCTGAATTAAAGCACCCTGATTCATATAAATCATCAACCAAGTCAAAACCTAAATCATCAAATTGTTCACATTCATCTTTGCTGCAGTTTCCATCACCATCATATCCATCAGTTGATTGATCCCATAAATTATTGTTTTCTGTTCCAAGGTTGTTATAAAGACTGTTTTCACTATCACATGTATTATTACCTGATTCATTTTCATTAGGACAAGAGTCTAAGCCATAATCATCAAATAATTCATAAGAGTCATATAATAAATCAAATTCTTCATTAGAATTTAAATCTTGAAAATCCCAATTTGAATTGCCTTCAATATTTTCTCCTAAATCAAAAATCAAATTATTCTGAGTATCATCTTCATCTAAAATCATACAATCACCATCAGTTCCACAATCATTCCAATTATCTAATGATGGGTCTAAATCTTGGAATACAAAGCTTACATTATTAAAATAGAAGTTAATTTCTTCAAAAGAGTCAAGTATTTGTTCATTTAAGTCAACTTCATATTCAAATAGAACATCATTAAATTCATTTTCTATTATTGTATTGGATTCAATATCTAAACAATCATTAATATTACAATCTAAATTATTTTCATTATCTAAATTAATTAAACTAATTATAGATGGGTCTAGGCCCAATACAGTTCCATACAAATCAGACTCATTATTAATATTAGTAAAAAAATCAGTTTCACTATTAAAATAATTTGATTGAACTGAGCTTATAGAATATCTGTTAATATATTCTTGAGAGGTTCCATTTACATCATATTTAACATATAAATAAGGACTATTATAAATATTTGAATTATCAGATGAATATAATTCAATTATCTTTGTTGTTAAATTAGAATTACTAAATTCTAATACAATATCGATATCATTGCCAACTCCAGAACAATAATCATCAAGCATTATCTGTAATTCAGATGATTGGTTATTAAAACAAAAAATTCCATTTTCATCATTATTTGGATTATTCCAATAACAATCATTATTGAAATCAATGCAATCACCATTTTGATTTATCTGATTACATAAACAATCATCATAATTTAAAAGACTACAATCAATTTGACTTTCATTTAAAACATATTCAGATAATAAATAACCTCTTAAATCTATTGATATGTAATCAAAAATATTACTTATATTGATAGGAAGTTTAATATTTTGAGATAAATTATTTAAATCTAAAAAATCTTCTTGATGGAAAGTTGAACTATTGTCCTGTTCAACATTAATAGTATTATTTAATTTATATGCGTTTATATAAAATTCAGGATTAGCTTCATCATTAAAAAAATTAATATAAGATGAATCAATTAAATTTTCATTTAAATCTGAAAAATCTGAAATAGCAGGTAATTTTAAATCAATACTATTAATATTTAAAAGTTCATCTGCTTCACACAAAGGATTATTAATTAATAATTCTTCCTTTATTTTTATATATATATATAAATTTTGATTATAATCATTACTTCCCAAATATAATCTTGAACTTTCACCAGCATTAAAATCTTCTTCTTGATAGGAATAAGAATTTTCAGATTTTAGCTTAAAGATTTCAAAATTATAAGTTTCTCCACCATCAGGTGTTAAAATAATAGAAGAATCCTCTTTACAAGAAAAGATAAATAAAGGAATAAAAATAAAGAGGAATTTTAAAAAAAATAGTTTTTTTTTCATTTAAATCAATGAAGACACTTCTTTACTAATAGAATTAAATACATCTAATTTCTCAGAACTTTTCAAATTATCTATTGGACCAATGATTTTATGCTTATTCCCTTTTAATAGAGATTTGATTTTTTTGTCTTTCAAATCATCAAATACAAAAGTAAAATCTGCATTATTAATTGCAATTTCCATTGAATTTTGATTTGCTTTTCTCTTATTATGTTCTATATCTAAATTATTAAATAAAGTATTAGGGAATTTATAATAAGAAGAATTACTGTGAAGAAAAAAAACTGTTTTAATATTTTTATACCATGAGTCATTTTCAATTCTTTTTTTAAGTAAAAGAGGTAATATCGATGTCTGCCAATCATTGAAAATTATTATATCAGGTACCCAAAATAATTTTTTTAATGTTTCAAGAGAAGATTCAACAAAAAATGAAAATTTTTCTGCATTATTCTTATAGACTCTACCATTTCTTGATTTATATAACAAATCCGGTAAATCTTTATAATAATCATTAAATTCTAAAAAATAGACTTGAGATCTTGTATTGGGAATAAATGCAGACTTAATATTGGTTAATTCTGTCTTCCCCGCAAAATTAACTTTCATATCTTTTAATCTAATTACTTCTCTTAATATATATTTCCTCTCACTAATAAATCCATATTTAGGATGTATTGTCCTCATATCATAATTATCTTGATCATTTAGAAAAACAGATATCGATTTAGAAAATTCAGATAATGATGTTGACTGAACATATGGAAATAGTTCAGATGTTAAATGATATATTTTAAGTGGTTTCAATATGTTATAATTTACAAATTGAAATCTATAAAATTCAATCTATTAAAATATTAAATATGATTATTAATAATATTGTTAATTAGACCTATTCCAATACTACAAGTCAGAAAAAATGATCCTCCATAGCTTATAAATGGAACTGGAAGCCCTGTAACGGGCAATAATCCAGATATCATAGACATATTAATAATAACATGCATAAAAATTAAGCTGCATAATCCAATCAATAAAGTACTAATAAAATTATTTTCAATTCTTTGTGAATAATCAACAACCCAATAAACAAACCAACTTAGACATAATAATATAATTGTTATAGCAAAAAAGCCCATTTCTTCTGAAATAACTGATACAATAAAATCTGTGTCTCTCACAGGGAGAAATTTTAAATGAGTCTGAGTACCAGCCCCTAAACCCTTACCCCAGAATCCACCTGAACCTATAGAAATCATTGATTGAATAACTTGATATCCATTCCCCATTGGATCACTAAATGGATCTATAAATGAAATAATTCTATTTCTTTGGTGATTTTCTAAAATATTTGTCCATATATATGGAGTCACTATACTTGTAAATAAGTTTATTGTAAAGTGAAATATTTTAAATAAAATTGTTTTATTAATAATAAATAGGTAACACAATACAAATATCATCCATATATAATAGAATACTATATTTGATGATGCTACCATACTTATGAATGGAAAAATAATTAGTAATATTAATTTTATATCAAAGTTAGACCAATATAAAATTGGTAAAATTAGTGACAAATAAATTATTGCTGTCCCTAAATCTGGTTGTTTAAATATTATTAGAGATGGTACAACTGATATAAACAATATAAAAATAAAAAAAATACTAAATTTATCTTTAATTCGATAATCATTAAATAATCTAGATAAGCCAATTATATAAACAATTTTCCCTAATTCAGAAGGTTGAAAGTAAATTTTCCCAAGCACTATCCATCTTTGTGATCCTTCAATTACAGGAGATAAAAAAGTAACCGATAATAAAGCTAAGATTGTTAAATAAAATACATATGCATAATCATAAATAAATTGTATTCTTACAAATTGAACTAATAAAAAAACAAAAGCACCAATTAAAGTCCATAATAATTGTTTATAAAAAGTTGATGATAAAAAACTAGTAAAATTACTTGTACTACTTAAAGCCATTACACCTATAATACTATATATAATAATAGGAACTAATACAATCCAGCGAATTGTAATAAAATAATTTTTAAAATCAAATAATCCTTTAAGCATTTATATCCGCTATATATTGAAAAATTTTTCTTGCCATTATTGAGGGTATATTAGAACCCTTTCCTCCATTTTCTACAATAATTACTATGGAATATTTCTGTTTATTTAATTCTAAAAATCCAGCAAACCATGCATGAGGCAATAAATCACAATTTGAGCATATTTGAGCTGTACCTGTTTTACCATATACTTTAGCTCCCCTTTTATTTATTTTGGCCTTATATGCTGTTCCCTTATCTTTATTAACAGCATCATACATAGATTGTTTTATAGTTTTCCATACATCTTTATCATATTCAATTATATTTTTATTTATAGTGTTATTTTTATTAAAATGGGGAGTAATTGAATAACCTTCATTCTGTATTATATTAATCAAATTTGCTATTTGTATAGGAGTAACCATAATCTCTCCTTGGCCAATTGATAAATTTAATAAATGACCACCTGACCAACCACCCTTGTCCTTATAGTAATTTGTCATGAATTCTCTATCAGGCACAACACCTTTTTTTTCACCATTTAAATCTATATTTGTAATATTTCCAAAGCCAAAATTTCTTACTTCTGAAGACCACATATCAAAATCTATCATTTGTATTAAATTATAAAAATATATATTACACGATTGCTGCAATGCTTTATTTAAATTTGTTTTTCCATGCCCATCTTCTTTCCAACAACGGAATTTAGTGTCATAGAAATCATAAACCCCATTACAATTAATTGTTCTACTTTTACTGATTAAATTTTTATCTAAAACAATTGCTGATAAAACTAATTTAAATATTGATCCAGGAGGATAATAATTTTGAATTGCTCTATTATTAAAAGGTTTATTACTATTATTATTAATTTCATTCCATACTTTTTTAGGTATTTCTCCAGCAAAGGAACTTAAATCATAATCAGGTTTACTTAACATGGTTAAAATTTCACCTGATTCTGGATTCATTACAATAATAGAACCTACATGATTATCCATTAATTCTTCAGAAAAAGATTGAAGATTAGAATCAATTGTTAAATGCAAATCATCACCTTGAATTGGTAAAATATTACCATCGCAATTAAATATACCTTGATCAATAGAAAAACGATCAACTTTATGATATTCGATACCATTAATTCCCTTCAGCTCATCTTGGTAATATTTTTCAACACCACTAAAACCAATTAAACTTTCTTTTTTTCTTAAATAACCTAAGACATGAGATAAATTACAATCCATCATATAAGTTCTTATCTGTGAATTTGAAAAATAAAGACCCTTTAAATCTAACTTATTCTCCTCTAATTTTGATTTTGTCTCTATATCAATATTCCTTCCTATAAGAACCGGTTTGAATTTTTTCGTAGATGTGCTATTTAAAGATACAATAGAGTCAATTGTATTTTTATTTATATCTGCAATTTTATATATCAAATCATAATTAAATGTATTTGAATTAAAATCCTTAGGTATGATATTTAAATCATATATAAATTTATTATCAACAATTGGTTTATCATTTAAATCATATATAATTCCTCTTGGTGCTTCTAATACAATTCTTCTAAGACTATTATTACCAGCCTTTTCTTGATATTTACTATAGTCTAAAATTTGCAATTTGAAATATCTAAAAAAAACTACTAGAATCAAAACTATATATATTGATAGTATTATATTTTTTCTATATTTATGATTATCTGGTCTAATTGACATTTAAATTAAAATATTTTACCATTATAAATTACTTTATCTATAATTACTAATAATATTAAGTTTATAAATGCCTCAATTAAAATGTAGAATATAGCGTAAAAATTAATATCATTAATAAATATATATTGATATAAAAAGTTATGAAAAAATATTACTAACAGTAAAAATAAAAACTTAAATTGCATGCTCCATATTTTATTTGAATCTTTTAAATGACCAACAAAATAAACGAATAAAACCTTAAGGAATGAATAAAGACCTATAGTATCTGATTGAACTAATAAATCTTGAAAAAACCCAATAAAAAAAGCAAAAATTATAATCAAATAGACTCTATATAAAAAAGATAAATAAACTAAATAAATAAGAAAAAAATCAAATTTAATTAATAAAAATTCTTCTGAAGTTATAATAGATGGGAAATAACTTTGAAAAAGAATTAATACGAAAGTAATCAAAAGATTACTAATAATAATTTTATAATTATTTAATAACAAATACATAATTCAATTCATTTATTTTTGCTAAGATTTCTACAACAACATTTTGAGTTAATTTATCTTGATCTTTTGTAAATGAAACTATTTTTGCAACAGGAATATCAGAAGGATAAATCTCTGAAACTCCTGAAGTATAAATGATCTCACCTTCTTGCAATTCCAATGTCTTTAAAACACCTTCTAAATATCCATATTTACCAAAAGTTGGCTTAAAAATTGCCAGAGCCATTTCTTCTCCTAATTTCACAGAAACAGCAAAATTTTTATCTGTAATCAATTGAACTTTTGAAGCAACATCTCCTATAGTTATTGTTTTACCAACAAGTCCATTCATATCAATAACTGGCTGATTTTTTGTAATTTTATTCTCAAGTCCAACATTAATTATTATTGAAAAAATAGAAGTGAAATTATCATTAACTTTATTAGCAGGAAGTAAACTTAATCTAGGGTAAGACTCTTTAAAATTAAGCATTTCTCTTAATTTAATATTTTCACTTTGATAATTAATTAACTTTGAATTTAATAACTTTAACTGAGTTATATTTTGAATTAACAACTCATTATTTGATTCTATATAAAGAATATTTTCATACCATGTTTTAGGATAAGTCACAAAAGATATAAAATCTATAATATTTCTTTCAATCTTTTCTACATATTTAGATTTATTAGTAAAAAATAGAAAAGTAGAAAAAAATAAAAATATAGATAATGTTATTAGTCGTTTGTTTATAAAGAATGTTTTAGAATAACTCATTTAGGGATTAATGAGTACTTCTGAATATTTTTTAATGTTCTCTAATACCATTCCTGTACCTTTAACAACAGAAAATAATGGATCTTCAGCTATATGAACAGGCAAACCTGTTTTATTTTTTATATGAACATCTAAATCTTTTAATAAGGCACCACCACCAGTTAATACTATTCCATAATCAATAATATCAGAAGCATGTTCAGGAGGTGTTTTATCCAATGCTTTTTTAATAGCTGTAGTTATTTGAAAAACAGTCTCAGCTAAAGCCTGTCTTATTTCATCAGATGATATCTCAATAGTTTTAGGTATACCAGTTATAAGATCTCTACCTTTAACTGAAATCTGTTCACCTTTTGTCCTTACAGCAGTACCAGCATTACATTTAATATCTTCAGCTGTTCTTTCCCCAATTTCTAATTTATGTTGGGACTTAAACCATCCAACTATTGCTAAAGTTTGCTTATCACCCGCCACCTTTATAGTTTCCATTGCTCCTATTCCATTTAATGAAATCACTGCAATTTCAGTTGTTCCTCCTCCAATATCAACAATCATATTTCCAACTGGTTTACTAACATCTAAACCAATACCAATTGCAGCAGCCATTGGTTCCTCTATTAAATATACTTCACTAGCATTTGCATGTTCTGCAGATTCTCGAACAGATCGTTGTTCAACATCTGTCACTCCTGATGGAATACAAATAACAATTCTAGGTCTTGAAATCCTACTCCTAGATATTCTTCTCATAAATCCTTGAATCATAGCGTCTGTCATTTTATAATCTGCTATAACTCCATCTTTCAATGGTCTAATAGTTTCAATTTTTGGATTTGTTCTTCCTAACATTTGTTTAGCTTCATCACCAACAGCTATGATTTTATCATCTACTATATTACGAGCTACTACAGAAGGTTCATTTAAAACTATACCTTCTCCTTTTATCCAAATAATTGTATTTGCTGTTCCTAAATCTATTGCTATATCACCAGAAAAGATTCCAGAAAAAAAGTTTTTAAAATTATCTATCATATACCAACCTTTAAATATTAATGTAAAAAATGTCTTTCACCTGTAAAAACCATAAATAAATTATTTTTATTTGCAAAATCTATTACTTCTTGATCTTTTATTGATCCACCAGGTTGAATAATTCCTTTAATACCTTCTTTAGATGCTATTTCCAAAGAATCAGAAAATGGGAAAAAAGCATCTGATGCCATAATTGAATTTACTAAATTTAAATCATTTTCTTTAGATTTTCTAATAGCAATTTTAACAGAATCTACTCTAGACATCTGGCCTGCTCCAATACCCAATAGTTTTTTAGAATTATTTATAACGATTGCATTAGATTTAACATATCTTACTATTTCCCACCCCAACAACAATGCTTTCATTTCTTCTTCATTTGGTTTTCTATCTGTTACTACTTCAAAATCCCTTTTAATAATCTCATCTTTCTTTTGAAACAAATAACCATTAAAAACTGATTTTATAGCTAATTTATTTGAATTAGTAAAAATTATATCTTTACCTAGCTCAATTATTCTAAGATTCTTTTTACTAGAAAATATATTGATTGCATCGCGAGTGAATGAAGGTGCTATAATGCATTCAAGAAAAACCCCTATCATTTTATTTGCTTCTTCAGATCCAACTTCTGAATTAAAAGAAACAATCCCTCCAAAATAACTTACAGGGTCAGTGCTTACTGCATTATTATAAGCTTCTAAATTATTTTTACCAAAACCAAATCCACATGGGTTAGAATGCTTAATTATCACACAACATAAACTATCAAAACCATAAGCTATACTACTTGCTGATTCCATATCTAAATAATTATTATAAGATAATTTTTTACCCTGAATCTTGTTCCATATTTTTTTCTGACCATCAGGTAAATAATAAGATGATTCTTGATGAGGATTCTCTCCATATCTAAGATTTGTTTCTTTATTCAAATTGATTGAAAAATTATCAGATAATGATATATCATTAATAGATTTTTGATTGTCCATAAAATATTGATTAATTGCTAAATCATATTTCATCGTTAATTCAAAAACTGACTTTGCATAATGAATTCTTTCTTGATCAGAAAACAAACCATTATTTTGTTTATATTGATTCATAAAATCTTCATATTGACTAGAGTTGCATATAGGAATAACATTTTTATAATTCTTTGCAGAAGCTCTTAGCATTGATGGCCCACCAATATCAATAAACTCTATAGATTTTTCAAGTTTTAATTTTTTTTCTACAGATTCTTTAATAAAAGGATATAAGTTAATAATAACTAAATCAATTAATTTGGAATTAATCAAATTTAAATCATTTATATGATTTTTATTTAATCTATCAGCTAATATCCCCCCAAATAAATTTGGATGAATTGTCTTGACTCTTCCATCCATAATTTCTTGCTGATTTGTCAATGAAGATACAGATAAAACTGGAATGCCAGCTTCTTCTAAAGTTTTCTTTGTCCCACCAGTTGAGATAATCTCAATTTCATTAGCAACTAAAAATTTTGCTAAATCAACAACACCTGTTTTATCCCAGACACTAATTATTGCTCTTTTAATTTTATTCATTATTAATTAATCTTTATTTAAATATGTTTTTAAAGCTTTTGGGAAAATTTCATGTTCAATTTCTAAAACTTTTTTTGCAATTTCATTTGGATTCTTACAGTTTTGAATGTCTATTTTCTTTTGAATTAAGATAGGACCTCTATCATATTTTTCATTTACATAATGCACAGTTGCTCCTGAAAATTTATCTTTAGATTTAAAAACAGCATTATGCACATTCATTCCATAAAAACCTTTTCCACCATAATCAGGTAATAAAGAAGGATGTATATTTAAAATTTTATCTTTATAAATTTTAACTATATCACTTGGAATTTTTTTCATAAATCCTGCAAGTAAAATTAAATCAATTTTATTTTCTTTTAAAGATAATTTATATTCTTTATTAATATTTTTTTCTTCTTTATACCTATATTTATTAACAACTTTAACATTAATATTATTTTTTTTTGCAAATTCTACTGCACCTGCATTTGAATTATTAGAAATCAATAAAATTACTTTTGCATTTATATTATATTCATCTATTTTATGTACTATATTAATAAAATTAGACCCTGTTCCAGATGCAAAAACTGCTATTTTTGTTAACATAAAATTGGAACTTTTTTTAAGATTGATTTTTTAATATTTAAGTATTTATCAGAATCTTTGAATATATTAAAATTATCTGAATCAACAACAAGTACTTTATCCTTATTGATTTTAGAAATCCATTTATCATAATATATATTTAAACTATGAATATATTCTGGGGATATATCAACTTCAAAATCTCTTTTTCTATTTTTTATTCGAGATATCAATGTACTAGTACTTGCTTTTAAATATATAATTAGATCAGGCTGATCAATAAATTGTATCATATCTTTAAATAAATTGCAATAAGTATCCCAATCTACATCTGACATTAACTTCATATCATTTAAATTTTTAGCAAAAATTTCTTTATCTTCGTAAATTGAACGATCCTGCACAAAACTTTGTTTTGAATTGATTAGTTCTAATTGATTAGAGAATCTTTTATGTAAGAAGAATATTTGAAGATTAAAACTCCACCTGTTCATATCGCTATAAAATTTCTCAAGATATGGATTATCATCAACTGATTCAAAAATTGGATTTATATTTAAATCCTTAGATAATTTTTTAGTAAGCGTGGTTTTCCCTGCACCTATATTACCTGCAATTGCTATTTGACAAAAATTATTAGGCAATTAATTCTCCATAAACATCATTATTTGTATAATTTTTTAAATTAACTTTTTTAATATGATTTATAAATTTTTTTTCACCCGGGCTATAAACTCTTATATAATTTTCAGTTAAACCATCTAATATTCCATCATTATAGTTCTCAAACAAAACTTTTTTAGAACTCTTTAAATTATTATTTACGTATGATGAAAACTTACTATTTGATAATTGTTGTAATAACTTTCTTCTATATTTTTTTTCTTTACTAGACACTTTGTTAATTAGGCTATTTGCATAAGTGCTAGCTCTATCTGAATAACTAAAAACATGTAAATAACTAATATCTAAGTCATTAATCAACTCATATGTTTCTAAAAAATTTTCTTCAGTTTCAGTAGGATATCCCACAATAATGTCAACCCCTATACAGATATTAGGAATAATTTTATTTAACTTATTAATTAAAACTTTATAATCTTTCGCACTATATCTTCTTCTCATATTTTTTAAAACTTTCTCGCTACCTGACTGCAAAGGAATATGCAAATGAGGAAGTGCTTTTTTTGATTTAGATAAAAAATCTATAATATCATCATTAAGTAAATTTGGCTCTATAGATGATATTCTATATCTTTCTAAATCTTTAATTAATTCAATTTCTTTTAATAAATCTAATAAACTTTCATTGTTCCCTTTACCAAAATCCCCAATATTAATTCCACTTAAAATAATTTCTTTAATACCATTATTTACTAAATCTTTAATTACATTAATTATTTCTGTTACTTTACCACTTCTACTTTTACCTCTTGCTTTTGGTATAGTACAATAAGAACAAATATAATCACAACCATCCTGAATCTTAATGAAAGCTCTAACTCTTTCACTTAATGAATAAGAAATTTGAAAATCTTTAGTATTTGTAATTTCTTTAGAGATATTATTTTCACTAATGAGGTTATAATACTCCTTAATATTAAATTTATCATTTAAACCTATTACTTTTGATACCCCTTTAATTTTACTTATTTCTAAAGGTTTTAATTCTGCATAGCATCCTGTTACAACTATTTTAGATTCTGGATATTTTATATTAAGTTTTTTTATGAATTTTTGAGCTTTTTTATCTGCATTTTCTGTAACTGAACATGTATTTAATATATATATATCTACTTCTTCATTTATACTTACCTGAGATAAACCTCGTTCAATAAGTTGTCTTGAAATCATACATGAATCAGAAAAATTTACTTTACAACCAAATGTATGATATGCAAATTTTAAATAAGGACTACTCATATTCTTTTTGAATATTTTTTATCATTAACCAATGCTGTAAATTACCAAATAATACATATGATTTCTTTATAATTTTATAGCCATTTTTAATATAAAATTCTAAAGCATATTCTCTTGAATTTAAATATATACTTTCTATTGAATTACTGATTGCATAATTTTCTAATTCATTTAATATTAACATGCCTACATTCTTTTTTCTATATTCCTCTTCTACTGCCATATATCTAATTTGAGATTTTTTATCACCATCTTGATGAATTCTACCTACACCAATTAATTTTCCATTTATAGTAGAAGCCATAACATGATAACTATCTGATTCTTTAGAATCTTTCTCAGAACCTACTTTTTGATCATATGGTTTTCTAAGAATCTTCCATCTTAAATAATAATAAGAGTCAAAATCACTCTTATTTTCAGGACAAGTTATTAAAAAATTCATGTCTATTTATCTTAATTGAGGGGTTATCAACTGACTTATATTCACATTCATTCCAAAAATAACACCAATCACATAAAATACTTTCTTTCCCATTAAAAATTTTATCAGTTCCAATTAATTCTATATTATGTAATATTTTCTTTTCTAATTTATAAATCTCTTCATTACTATGAATACATGATAAATATGTATCTGTTTTCAAATAAAATAGATTTAAAATTGTTTTTTTTATATCCTTAAAATCATCACTATTCCTAATCACCATTTCATAAATAAATAATTGTAAATCTTTTTTTAATTTTGATAACGTATGAGGTTTTGTTCCAGTTTTATAATCTATTATATTAACAACATTGTTATTATCTATATCGATTCTATCTATAAAACCTATAAATTCATATTTACCAATTTGAATCTTAAACTTATATTCAACCGCCAAAACATTTTGTCTAAAATATCCTGAATCATTAAATTTTTTATAATAATTTGACAAGCATCTCTTCCCATCATCAAACATCTTTTTATAATATATTTGTTCAATAGATTTATTATTAAATAAAATACTCTTGTCATTTTTAATCTGGTTATATTTAAACTTTGAAATACATACATTATTATCCCATTCTTTATTCCAATAATCACTATACATCTCCATTAAAGAATCAAATGAAATAAATTGATTTTTTAAATTTTTTATAGAATAAATTTTTTCTAATACATCATGGACACTTTTACCCATAAATGCTTCGATACTATTGTTAGAAGAATATATTTTATCTATATATTGGATTTTATATTTTTGGGGACATTGGTTATAAGTATTAATTCTTGAATATGAAAATTTTTCCATAATTAAAATAATTTAATAATTTTGATTATATAATTCATAAATACCATATCGATTAATAAAAATAAATTGCAAATTATTTTTATATACCCAAATCTCATAATCACCGTCTATATCAAACTGATTTTTTATATCTATTGGTTTACCATAAATAATATAAACTTTTCCCCTATCACTTTCCCAACCAGATGCAGAACTATAACCAAAATTCTTATTAGTATATATTACTCTTTTATAAAATTCTTCAAATAAATTGTTCTTTTCATTATCATTTAAATTCCAATAATTCATTATATATTCAATTTTACTACTATCATTAAGTGAGTTATATTTTCTATATAAACTAAATTCACTATTTTCAAGAATATACTGCATAGGACCAACTAATAAACTATAATCAAACTGCATATCAATTTCTCTATTAAAATTAATGATTTTCTTTTTATTCTTATCATTTAAAAACATATTTATTTCTAATGTATTAAAAAAGTCATCAATTATTTCTATAGGAAAATATTCTTTGTAATTATCATTATCAACTATATTCTCAAATACTAATTTTGTAGTATCTAAAGTGGTAGAATAATATTTATAATTTATTTCGAATTTATTAAAATCATCTAACATTAGAGAATTAATCCAAATAGTATCTAAATCTAGAATCTGATCATTCATAATGTGCTTAAATTGATTATTCTTTTTTTGATAAATTGATATCTCAGGAAAATTTGTATTTTTATCTACTGAAAAATCATTTTTTTTATACCAAGATATATGGTTATTATAATCATTAATAAATAGATTTAATGAATAATCACCCTCTGGAAGTAATAAATTTTTATTTATTACCAGTTTATTATTTGACTTAGTATCTTCAAAATAATCTTCTATCACCTGTTCGTCCCATGAATCATTTAATATAATATTATTATTAGCATCATTAACTATTACATTAAAAGACAAATTAGATATAAACCCATTTTTACCTTTATAAAAGACCATTTTATTATTTGGAATAGTAATAATTAACTGCGAATTAATTTTATTTTCAATTTTTTCTATTCCAATTATATTAACCTTTATAAAATTAAAAGTAGGTTGCTCAAAATCTACTCTATTTGTAGAGCAACAGAAGAAGAATAATAATATAAATATTAACTTATCTCTCATTATTATGATATTTACTCCAATTATACATGGATATACCTTTATTAGTTGAAAACCAAACCCAAGAATCATCACATCCTATATGATTTATGACACTTCCGATAATACCATCAGATTGATAATAAGAAAATGATTTATTATTATTCAAATTAAATAAAATAGATTTGTTAATATTATTTATCCATAAATAATTATTACAAAAACAAACATCTTTTATCTTATCTAAACTTATTAATAATTGCCTATCCTCTTCAGTTATTTTAAATATTTTATTCCTTCTAGAAAGTATAAAATCTTTATCTTTATTAATAAAAGCTTTTAAATATTTTTTTTCTGTTATCAAATCTATTTTATTTAAATCATAAATATATTCAAACAAACCTAATTCAGAAGAAATAATAAATTTATCCTCATTAATATTAAAATCATATATATTAGAATTATTAAAACAATTAAATATATCAATTGATAATAAAATATTACCAAATGTAGATAAAATATTTATTCCGTTATTTGTTGCAATGTAGATATTATTATTAAGATAAACAATATCATTAACCTCATTAGATAATAAGCCTTTTTTTGTATCTATTAAGAAAGATTTTTTTGTATTAATCTCATAAATAATTAAACCTTTAGTTGTTCCTATGTACAACCAATTATCTAATCTTTCAAATGAAGAAATATCTCTTGAAAAAATATGCCTGAAATTTCTATTAGTATAATTAATCCATTCATTTTCATTCTCAATCCACCTTGAAAAAAATATTGATTCATCTCCAATAGATATTTTTTCATTAATTATTACATTATCATTAGAACTAAACCACCAATTTCCATATTCATCATAATAAGACATATTTATATCTGTAATTAATGGAATAGATTTAATTTTCTTAATACTATTCATTTTAGAATCACAATAAAAGATTTCACCTTTATCTGTTCCTACCCATAAATCATGATATTTATCTTTAAAAATTGCAGTAACATTTAAATTTATACCATTATTATTAATCAAATTATTAGATACAACATTATAGCCTTCAAAAGAATAATATTTTGTTAGATCAAAATTGTTATAATTATTATTAATAGAGCTAGACCAATTAATGTTATCAATATTTATAACTAAATCTTGCTCTTCTATAATTTTACCAGTGATAGGATTTAATATTTTATACGTATTCCCTAAATCAAGGTATATGTAATTATAATCAGAACCGATATTTATAATATTTCTATAAGTACTAAGATTTATTTCATAAAAATCTATTTTTCTCCAAAATGAGCTAATTCTTGGTTTATAATTCAAACTATTTTCATTCAAGTACCATAAATAATCTCTATAGTCATCATAATGAACAATTAATGATTTTGAATTATCAAATTCTCTCAAATATTCCTCCTGATAATTAAAACTTGAGGTTACCATATTATATTTAAATATTCCATTATCAGAACAAAATATAATTTCATCATTTGTAGACGTAATTGAATTGATAGATTCTGGATTGGATAATGTAAACCAATCACCTTCTTCATATTTAAAGTTATTTGGGAATAAAATTGAAACTAATATAAAGAATAACATATAACTAAAAGGCTGCATTTACATGCAGCCTTTTATATTTTCTATCTTAATAATGTCATTCTTTTTGATGATATCATATTATTTGTTGTTAACTGATAAATATATACTCCGGAAGGCATTTCTTGACCAAAGCTATTTTTAGCATCCCATTTTATTGCATGAGAC
>Ga0066863_10000457_pt1 | contig 19614 bp, 14 predicted proteins | sample ETN02SmetaG_2_FD_65495 | JGI IMG/M metagenome (GOLD analysis project Ga0066863, IMG submission 65495) | Marine microbial and viral communities from oxygen minimum zone, Eastern Pacific Ocean - ETNP2014F10-02SV253 | ecosystem: Environmental > Aquatic > Marine > Oceanic ...
ATTTTCCTGAGAAGAAGATTCTTTTTGGTAAAGAATTGTCATCAAAGGAATAACAATAATCATACTTAGATTCCTTACAAGTTTTACAGTCACAGCATTTTTCCCTACATTTACAGTGCCGAATGTTTCATCATATATAAATCCTGCCCCTGTTACTTGAGCAGTTTCATGTATGGAAGTTCCAAGGAATAATCCGGCAGATTTTTCATTCAGTTCTAAAAAATTGGATAAAAACGGATAAAAAAGCATAGCGATTATTCCGAATATTGTTATGACTGTTATGGAATATGCTATTTCTTCTTTTTTAGCGTGAATTCCCGGAGCTGTTGCCACAATAGCTGAAGCTCCACATATACTTGTTCCTACAGCTATTAAAATACCTAATTTATTAGGTAATGAAAGTAATTTGGTTAAAAGATAACCAGCAAACAAACCGGACAATATACATAATACTATGATTGGTAAACTTGAAACTCCAAGAGAAAAAATCTCAAATATACTTAATCTTATTCCTAAAATAACTATACCGATCCGGAGAATTCTTCTTACATTGAAATCCAAACCTTTGTTAAAGAAATCTTTAACACCAAATATGTTTTTTATTAATATACCGATTACAATCCCTAACAAGATAGAGCTGATTAGTGATTTGTAACCTATAATTTGATTTAAATATTTAGCACCAAAGTGTGATAATATGGCCACTATTATTCCAAGAATTATTCCAGGGGCAAACTCATTTAAATCGTGTATATATTTGTTTATATTCTTTTGCTTTTTCAACATATTTTAAGTTTTTGTAGTTGTTTGTTATCTAACTGTGTAAAAAATTTATTATATCTCCGTCGTTTACTATATATTCCTTTCCATTTCCTTTAACTTTTCCTTCTTTTTTACAACTATTCCATGAACCTAATTCAATAAAAGTATTATATTCTATAACTTCTGCTCTTATAAAACCTTTAGATATATCTGAATGAATCTTTGAAGCTGCTATTAAAGAATTGTCACCTTTATTGATTTCCCATCCTTTTATTTCTTGATCACCAGCAGTTATGAAAAGTATTTTCCCCATGGCTTCAAATAAGGATTTTAAAACCAAATAATCTTGTCTTGGTTTTATATTTAAACTTGTTCTGAATTCTGCGGATTCATTTTCAGGTAATTCTGAAAGCTCCATTTCCAGCTTAGAAGGATAGAAGTATTTATTTTTTATTTTAGATATATTGTCATTAGTTTCAATGGAACTTTTATCTTCATCATAATTTAGTAATATAAATATAGGTTTCAGAGTGATTAGATTATATCCTCCTAATTTTTTAAGTTCTGTTTTAGGCAAATTGTATGAGTTTAATGGTTCCCCTTTTTCAAGGTGCAATTTAAGATTTTCTAATAGTTCGATTTCACTATTAGTATTTTCTAATTCTTGTTTTGTTTTTCCTTTAGTATTACTTATTCTTCTTTTGATTATATTTTCTATGATAACCGTGTCTGAAAAAATTAATTCAGTAATTATTTCATCTATATCTTTAAGAATTTGATTACTGTCATTGTTTTCAAAGCATTTAATAACCAATAAAAGCCCGTATGAATTTTGAATAGATTCTATTTCTTTTAATTCAGCTGCTTTATTCTTTATTGATAATATATTGACTTCTTTGAACGTAATTTCTGGATAGGCTAATTTATTATGCCCTAATAGTTCACCCACTTTAATTAACCTGTCATCATTAATTTTCAAGGTACATATTTCAGGCAATTCTTGAGTTTCATTAAATTTTATGAGTGATTTTAGGAATGTTGATTTCCCAGATTGAGGTAAGCCAAGTACCGAAATATCCATATTTTTAAGATTGTAAAACTTTAGCTATAGCTTCACCAACAATTTTATCTTGTCCTGGACTTAATGCCCATGGAACTAATTTAATCATGTTTTCTTCATGATTTTGCCCATTTCTTGTCCATATAGGAGTATCTAAATCTTGAAGTTTTTGAACAAGTTCTGCAGCTGAAATACCAACAATGTTTTCATCTATTTCTAATCTAACTCCGAAGGGTTGATTACCTATAATATTATTAATGATTTCTGCTTTTACTCCTTTTATGTTCTGTAGAGGGGCAAGCATTACATTAGATTGTTGTTCTGCCTCAGCCAATCTTTCTTCATGATTCATAGTAACCCATTCGTTTACTGCAACTGTAACACCAATAATTTCTTGTCTATCAACTTTCATAGGTCTTCCAATACCTCTGATTCTTCTTCCTTCGTATCCAGTAAAAGATTGATTAGCAATTTTTCCAATCATTTCTTCAGTACCAAGAGCTAAACCTACTGACTGTGATGCTCCCATATATTTTGCAGCAATAACCTGAGCATCCGCGCCCATTCTTATATATTTTCCTAGAATATCTAATGGATATATTTGAGCGGCAGCATCTACTAATACGTATATACCGTGTTTTTTTGCAATTTCAATAACTTTCTCTAGGCTTAATGGGTTTGTTTGTATATTATTTCCAACTACTGTGCCTGGAGATAACTCATTAGCTACCCAGGTTATTCCACAAGTTTGTTCTGTTATTGCATTTTCTAAATCAGATTCAACTGCACCTAATTCATCACCAAATTCAACAAGTTTTGCTCCAGAAACCTCAATACATCTGTCATACCAATATCTTTGACATTTTTGGATTAACATTTCTCCTTTCATACCAGATGTATTGGGTAATTGCTGTATTAAATCATCGTCATTTCCTGCCATAAAAGCTGCTCCTGCTAAAGCTAGTGCTGCTCCAGCACCAGATGTTACATATGCAGAGGGGACATTACAGTATTCAGCTATTTTTTTACCTACAACTTCTTGGAGATGAGGTAGGTGAACATATGCTGCATCTGCACGGTCCATAGCTTCTTTAACTACTGGTTTTGGTGTTGATCCGCCAAGCAAAGTTACGCTACCAATTGCATTAATTATAGGTTTTGCACCCATTTCTTTGTAAATTTCTCCAAAAATATCGTCTGCCATTTTTTACCTCATCTTTAATTATTTTAGTTTTTCTTTTTAACGTCCATATCGGACATAATGTTAAATAATTCATTTTTTTCTTCTTTGTTTAATTCCCTGAAAGGGGGCCTTACAGGGCCGCCGGTTAATCCTACATATTCTAGAGAAGCTTTTATTATAGCGGCGTTATGCCAATACTTTGATGCCTTCCAAAATTCCCCATGAAATTTTGCCATATAAGGTGTTATTCTTGCATGTTCTTTATCAGCTTCTTTGTATTTACCATCTTCAAGTAAATCTAATATTCCTAATTCAAATTCAGGCCACCAACTAGATGGGCCTGATATCCATCCTGTTGCTCCATGCATATGTGATACAGAAGCCAAGTATCCTAACGAATTATCTATAAATGCAAAACGTGGAGCAAATTCTTCTAGAGCGACTATAGTGTCATTGAAAATATTTGGACTTCCATATTTTAGGGATACAACATTATCGATATTGGATAATTTGTCTATTACGGGAAGCGTTAGATTGGTTCCAAGTCCTATTCTCCATGACTGATCATATATTACTAATCCCAGGTTTGTAGATTCAGCAATTATACGATACCATTCACACATTGCTTCTTCATCAAGGGCTTCGTAAAAAGGTGGAGGTACCATTACATATTCTGCTCCAGCTTCTTCAGATTGGTTAATAAGATCTATAACATCATTGGGATTTATTCCGGCACAACCTGCAACTATTGTTATTTTGCCTTTCCCGATTTCAACAGCAGATTCTACTATCGATTTATGTTCTTCGGGTGTAATATTCAGATATTCACCTGTACCGCATGGTACAATCCAAAAACCTCTTCCAGTACTCATGCCTTCATCAAGAGTGTATTGTAAATTGTTTTTCAAACCTTCAAGATCAAGATTTAAGTTATCATCAAAAGGTAGCATTATTAATGAGGCAGGGCCTTTAATTTCATTTTTTACTTTATTTATATCCATGAGTCTATCCTTGTATTTTGTTTATCAAACATTTTGACAAATAAATTGAGATATTTAAATACTTTATATCAGTGATTTGAATGATTTTTAATCAATATAATAATTATTCATAGAAATCAAATCATTTTTGGAATTAAATGCTCCCATCCCAGAGCCATTATGTGTATCCCATCAATTCCTTTCATGTCTTTTATTTCTGAAATTATTTCTTTATTTATTTGAACGCATGTATTTTGAGGATCATCAGTAGTTTCCATTAATTTTATAATATTTTCAGGTACAGTTATTCCTGGAACTTTAGTATTTAAATAATTTGCCATTTTTACTGATTTGATTGGAATCAAGCCTGCAAAAATCTTAATATCTTTTTTCTCTTTAATTTCGATAATACTTTGTAATGTTTCCGGATCATATATAGCTTGAGTTTGAAAAAAAGTAGCGCCATTTTTTATTTTATTTTTAAATTTTTCTAACTCTTTATCAAGATTATCTGCTCCAGGATTAACTACAGCTCCAATATTGAAATTTGTCATAGAATCTAATTTGTTGTTAGTATAATCATAGCCATTATTTAATTTAGTAACGATTCTAATTAATTCTTCTGAATTGATATCAAATACATCTTTTGCGTTAGGATGATCTCCGTACTTTGCGCTTTCTCCAGACATACATAAAATATTATTAATTCCTAAAGAATGTGCAGCAAGTAAATCAGATTGTATGGCTATTGAATTTCTGTCTCTGCAAGTAATTTGATAAATTGGTTCTATATTATTTTCAATTAATTTTATTGCTAAGCCAATAGGGGCCATAGTCATTTTAGAATTGTGATTATCTGTAATATTGAATGCATCTACCATATTTAAAGAAGATGCCTTATTTATTAATTGTGATAAATTAATACCTTTTGGTGGAGTCAGCTCTGAGGTATAAATAAATTTGTTCTGATTTAATTTTGTGGATGTTTTAGGCATTATTGTGAATAATTAAATTGAGATGAAATAATAATTTCATATTATATACTCAGGAGTTTGATTAGATATACCTAGATTGTTTAAAACATGTCCTACAGAGCTAGTTTTATTCAATGAATAGAAATGAATGCCTGGGATATCGTTGTCAATAAGTTCTAAAATCTGATTTGTTGCATATTCAATACCAAGTTTTGTAGTTTCCATATCGTCATCAATTGAATTTTCTAATTTTTTATTTAATTGGGCTGGGATTTTCGCACCACACAATTTAGTAAATCTTCTTATTTGTTTTGTACTGGTTATAGGCAAGATACCTGGAATAATTGGGATAGTAACACCATTTTTAAGTGCTTTTTCTCTAAATGATAAAAAATCTTCATTGTTAAAGAAGAGTTGTGTTATTAAGAAATCTACCCCTTTATCTTGCTTTATTTTAGTAAATAAAATATCATCTTCAAAATTATTTGATTCCGGATGAGATTCAGGATAACAAGCTCCAGCTATACAAAAATTACTGAAATTAGATTTTATTATTTCGATCAGATCAGTAGCATGTTTTAAATTATAATTGGCAATATTAATATCTTTAGGAGTATCACCTCTTAATGCAATTATATTTTCGATATTAGATAGATCTAAATCTTTTAAAATATCTATGATTTCTTTTTCGTTATGTGCAATACATGTTAAATGTGACATTACTTCAAATTTGTCGGATAATTTTGCTTCTTTAGAAACCTGAGTTGTGAGTTGTCTTGTATTTCCACCTGCACCGTATGTGAATGAAACAAAATCTGGATTGTATGTAGATAACCTATCTACAGTTTCATATAACTTAGGGAGATCAGAATCTTTTTTTGGCGGAAAAAATTCAAAGGAAATAGTTTTTTTTGAATTTAAAATATCAATTATTTTCATTTGTTAGTCTTCGTATATGTTTAAATTTGATAAAATATTAATTATTTTTAATGTGTTACTATTATTGCTAATAGATTACCTAAAGATACATCCCTTTTGCAAATGAATTGAAGGTCTAAATGAATTTAAAAAAAATATTTTTCAATAATAGCTTTAAAAATACTTCTTATATTTTAAAAGACGATTTATCTAATGAAATAATTATAATCGATGTTCCTGAAGATCCATTTCCTATCATAAATGAAATTCAAAAATTTGACTTTAACATAAAATTAGTATTATTAACACATCACCATCTGGATCATACAGGAGGAATATCTGATTTGAAGAAAAAATTTGATTTCCCTGTTGCTTTGGGTAAAGCAGATAGTAGATCTGACCCGAATGAAAGAGTAGATTGTGTTTATCCTGATATCGAGATAAGTGATGGAGATACGTTTTATTTAGGGAAACAATCCATTAAATCTATCACTGTTCCTGGACATACTTTGGGGTCTAACTGTTTTTTGACAGAGGATAAGTTATTTACGGGGGATGTTTTATTTCCAGGTAGATCCGGTATTACAGATTCTGCAGCACAATTTGAATTAACAATTAACAGTTTAAAAGAGAAAATATATATATTAGATGATGATATAGAATTTTTACCAGGGCATGGAACAGGAGGCGAAACTTTAAAAGATTTCAAAACACAATTTGATGAATTCTTAAAAATTGATTATTCAGAGAAACATGGAGTTGTATGGTGGGTAGATGGTTACCAGGACCAGTGGTAGAACTTTTAATAAACTAAATCAATATCGAATTTTGATTTAAGTAAAATATAATTTAAAAGTTTATCCAGTAATAACATCTTTTGATTCTAATTTCTCTAATTCAGGTAATACTTTAGTTCCAAATAACTCAAGAGATCTTTGAGTTTTCTTTTTGTCCATCCCAGGGAATCCAAAGGTTCCAAAAATATTTTTTACACCTTTTTCTTTACAAACTAAAAGTTTTTCTATTAATACTTCCGGTGTTCCTCTTAGTATAGGTATTTGGTCGTTTTGAATTAAGAGACCTTCTCTGTCTTTTTGTCTGTTAACCCATTGATCATATCCTTTAGGGATAGAACCATCTTTTTTAATAGGGGTACCAATTTTAGCAAGAATCTTTAATGAAAAATCATCGTATCCTTTTGGATCATTAATTGCTTCTTCCATTGTTGGTGCAACATAAATCGGTAGCTGAACAGGGGGGTCAATATGATCATGTTTGTGACCATATTCGTCCATTTTACTTCGCCATGTTTTAATAACATCAGGAGCTTGGCCTAGTACTGCGGTTGGGCCTCCTACCATAATAGTTAATCCTTTTGAAGCTGCAAAATCTATTGTTTCAGGCGTTGTGCTGACAGCTACTACAATAGGAATAGGGTTTTGTATAGGTTTGGGAATTATCCATTTATCACTGACATTTGTAAATTTACCTTTGAAAGTTAATTTTTCTTTTGTCCATGCTTGAGTTATAACATCAATAGATTCACGGAATCTGTCTGTTGCTTCTTCGATATCTACACCCAATCCTTCAAATTCTTGTAATTGGTATCCTCTTCCTACGCCTAGATCAAATCTACCATTACTTAAAACATCAATCATAGCTGCCTCAGATGCAATTACTATAGGATTGTGAAATGGTAATACAATAATTCCTGTTCCAATTCTGATTTTGGAAGTTTTTGCGGCCACATGGCCTAAAAACGAATGTATTCCTGATAATAAACCATGCCTTGAAAAGAAATGTTCACCTAGCCATGTTTCGTTCAGGCCTAATTGTTCTGCGAGTAATATTTCTTCTAAAGCATTATTTAATGCTTCCGGCGCTGTTAATGATTCGTGTAGTTGGACAGTGTGAAAAATTCCGAATTGCATATCTATAGCCTTTATTTAATTATGTTGTATAAAATATAAATAAAATTTTAAAAATAATATAGAATAGATCTCTTAGTTTCAATACTATTATTTGTTAGTTTCATTATGATTTCTCATAATTGTCAGAAATAGATTTGAATTTTTTAATTAACACATCTATTGTTGTATTAAGATCTTCAAATACTAACTCAGTTTGCTTTGTGTGTATTGACTCTGTATTTCCTGCAGTATCAATTAGACCATTAAGCCTGGCATTATATGAATCAGCAAAAAATGCACCATCTGTCACTCTGCCAAATCTTTTTCCCTGTGAATTTTGATCAATTGTGCTTTGCTCTTCTTCAATTTCAGCAGTGGATGCTAATTTTTTATCAATATCATCTAATTCGTTAAGAATAAAATTTTGTTCATCAGCATCTATTATTTGATTTTTTCTTAATTTTGATTTTAATTTTCTTATCGAGTTTATTGTTGAGTTTACTTCTGATAATTTATCTTTTACAGTTAGAAGAAATTTTGTTTGCTTATATAGTTCTCCATTTTCATTTTTAGCATAAACACCCGGAATGATTTTACAGTTTGTTGATATTATTTTTTCTTCGGTATTTAGTTCTATAATATAATCTCCTGGTTCAACATAAGGTCCTTCCAATGACATAGAGCTTTGTCCAGAAAATCTACGTAATTCTCCATTTTCTGGTATTAGATCATCTGCAACATGAATAGGTCCAGGATATCTTAAATTCCATTCAAATTCGTTGAATCCTTTTTCTGGCCTTAAGCACAAAATTTTGTATGTGTTATCAGCCTGGGGGCCTATATCATCTTTATTGGAAAATTCGTTTATAATTTCACCATCATTTTTTTTAATAGTGATTTTAATAGAATTATATTTTTCGGGATTGTTAGGTAAAAAATATTTTATTATCAATCCTGTTGGTGTATTCTGACCTGCATCTAAGGAATTGTATTTTATATTTCCTTCTTCATTTTGATATTGATAATAAATATTTTCTATACCAAGTGCCCAACTGAATTTTTTAGTATTAGCAGATACTGGGTAAGTATTATGTACTCTTTGTGGCATAAATAATCTTGATTTTGATTCTTGGACATGTATTAATTCGACATTTGTTTTTGAGTTTTCATTTAGAAAAAGATTTTTATTATTTCTAATAAAAGACAAATCATCTAATATCCAAAAAGCTCTTCCCTGAGTTCCGAGAATAAGATTATTATTTTTTATCCTTAAGTCATGGATTGGAACAATTGGTAAATCAAAATTTATGTTAACCCAATTATTACCAGCATTAACAGATAAATATATTCCATTTTCAGTGCCTAAATACAATATGTCAGGATCTGCAGGATCTTCTCTTATACATCTTGCATAATCTTCTGGATCTATTCCTTTTATTATTTTTTTCCATGTTTGGCCATAATCATTAGTTTTAAATACTATTGGTTTTTTATCTCCATGTTGGTATCTTGAAGCAGAAAAATATGCAGTTTTTTTATCATGTTCTGATGGCTCTATATTCCATACTGGTGTCCATGGCTCTAATTCTTTAGGTGTTACATTTAGCCATTTATTACAATTATCTTGTGTTAATTGTATTGCTCCGTCATCTGTTCCTGCCCATAAAATATTTTTATCAATGGGACTTTCGCCAAGAGCTGATATGTAACACCTTTCAAATGGGGCAATTTTATTTTTGGGTGTAGATTCCCACTTGTTTCCTGGTTTGCCTGAAGTTGTTTTTGATGAAGTAGGGTCAATATGATTAGGATCATTCCTAGTTAAATCTGGACTTATTTCAGTCCAAGATTTACCTTCGTCGTAAGATTCGAATATAACATTAGCTGCAGTTAACAATCTGTTTTGATGGTGTAATGAGAATATTATTGGCTGATCCCATCCAAATCTATATTTTCTTTCGTTATTTGTATGTCCTGTAACATCTGGCCAAACTGTTACCATATCTACTTCTCCCGAAATTTTATCGTGTTTAAGCATTAAAGGCCCGGTACCATGGTAACTGCCAAGAGCTCCAGAATAAGTACAATGTTGTTTTGATGGATCTATTACTATATGACCACTTTCAGAACTACCTACTATTTTGCAATCAGAATATTTAATCATTCCATTAATGGAATCTGAAGGTACTGAGATAGCTGTATTGTCTTGCTGGGTCCCTAAAACATTGTAAAAGGGTAAATTATTATCAGTTGTTATATGATAAAATTCTCCTGTAGGCTGATTATATATACTTGACCATGTTCTTCCCTGATCATAGGTTATACAGGCCCCCCCATCTTGCCCGCTTATTATTCTATTTGGGTCGCTTGGAGAAATCCATAGATCGTGATGATCGTCATGAGGTGTTGCAACTGGAGAGAAAGTTTTACCTCCATCAAGTGATTTCATAAAATTTTTATTCATTACATAGACTGTATTTTTACTAGAAGGATCTCCAAATACATGTATATAATAATTGGGCCTTCCGGTTAAGTCATCTTCGATTGAAACAAGCTCCCAAGTTTCTCCCTTATTATCAGATTTGTATAACCCTTTTTCGCTGCTTTGGACAAGTGCCCATAATCTATTATCTGCTACAGAAATTGAAATTTTCCCAAGAGGTAGAGATGAAAAACCTTTGTTTATATGTATTGGTGTCCAAGTTTTTCCTGCATCTAAAGATCTATATATAGATGAGTGATCACCACCTGAATAAGTTTCAAAATAATGCCTTCGCACTTCCCAGTATGCAACATATAATTCATCTGGATTATTATTATTTATAGCTAAATCGATAACTCCGGCATTATTATTAACAAAATGAATTTTTTTCCAAGAATCTCCCCCATCAATACTTTTATATATTCCTCTATCATTTGAAGTGTTTGCAAGATCTCCAAGAGCTCCGGCATAAACAATGTCTTGATTTCTTGGGTCTGATTTGATTTTAGATATATACATCAGCTCTGCCATTCCCAAATGTTTCCAGGTTTCTCCAGAATCATCAGATCTATATATCCCATCGGTTCTGTAATTCCAGTGTAATCTTGGCCAAGCAACATGGCATTCTCCCATGCCAGCAAATAGTCTATTAGTATTTGCTGGAGTTAAATGTATGCTACCAACAGCTGAAGTTTTAAAATATCCGTCAGATATGTTTTCCCAGGTAATCCCCCCATCAATTGTTTTCCAAACTCCTCCTGTAGAGCCTTGATAAAACACTAAATTGTTATCAGGGTCACCTTCTACAGCGACAGCTCTACCTCCTCGAAATGGGCCTATGCATCTCCAATTAAACCATTTATTTTTAATCATAATGTTATTTCTTTTTGTGTCTATGATTTAAGGTTGATATAAGATCCTCATGTTCAACATTTTCATAACTAAATGCTTGATCCATTAGATCAAAACCTACAAGTTCTCCATATGCAGCAAGAAGTTTTTGAGTGATTGGCCCTGGTATTTCACCTTCTATATCAATATTATCTACTTTGCTCACAGGTACAATTCCTGGAGTCGTTCTACTTAAAAATACTTCATCAGCTGTTACCAGATCGTATGGTTGAATATTCTCTTCTAAAACTTCTAAACCTAAATTTTTAGCAAGTCTTATAACAACATCTCTTGAAACTCCTTGAAGTATATTAGAATCTGTTGGGGTTTTTATAATTCCATCTTTTACTGTCATTATATTAAAAGAAGTCCCCTCTGTTACATGCCCGTCCAGGTCGGTAAGAGCAGTGAGGGCGTCAGGATCTATATCTTTTGTTTCTAACTGTGCAAGAACAAAATTCATCCTGCTTGAATGTTTTATTTTTGGATCTATTGTTTGGAAGGAATGGCTTTTTGTTTTAGCAAAAACGACATGTGCTCCATCTCTATACCAATCTGTGAACGTATCAAAAGGAACAGGTTTATATTGAGCAAATATGGTTGGAGGCCCATCCATTGAAGTTCCTCTAGAAATTTGTAGCCATATATTGAAATCTCCGCATACTTTTAATAAATTTTTGTTTTTATTTATTCCTTCAATTAACATATTGTACATTTCTTCAGGAGATAGCCCGCAATTCATTCTAGTGTATTTCAATGACCTATATATTCTATCAACGTGTTCTTTCCAAATTAATGGTTTGCCATTAAAAGTCCTTAGGGTTTCAAAGACTGTATCTCCTAGAACAAATCCTAAATCAAGTGGATCAATCTTTACATCTGACCATGGTTTCCATTCTCCATTATGGTATGCTGTAAATTCATTCATTTTGGGCATAATCAATACTCCTGATTTAATTTGTATTAAGTTATTGAGATATACATTAATATTTTTTCTTATTTTTATCAAGTTTTTATACTTCATAACGTTGACAAATATTATGAAATCGATAGAATCGATAGCCTAAGGTTTTTACATATGGTTCATATTTAAAATATTATATGAAATAAAAAGTTTAAAATGAACTGCGTTGAAAATCTTTGAAATTAACGATTTTACAAAGGAGGCAATTTTGAAAAATTTGAAATTCGTTACTAAATTATTTTTATTTACTTCGGTATTATCTTTTATGATAGCCTGTTCAACTACTGAAACTGTTGAAGTTATCAAAGAAGTTCCGGTTGAAAAAGTTGTTGAAAAAGTTGTTGAAAAAGAAGTTATTAAAGAAGTTATTAAAGAAGTAGCTCCGGCTCCTACATATGCTAAAAGTATAAATGTGAGAGACGTTTTCTTCTTTACTGAAGGATTTACCCCACCAAGAGGTGGATCGTTCTTTGAACACAGAATTTCTCAACAAATTTATGAGGGGCTTACTGCTTTAAATACCCCAATGGTAACCAGAGGAGACTCTGCAGTGCCTGTGCCAAACTTGGCAGAGAGTTGGGAGATTTCAGGAGGTGGAACTACTTATACTTTTCAAATCAGAGACGGTGTTAAATTTACTACTGGTAATCCATTAACGGGTCAAGCAGTTGTTGATTCTTTAAAGAGATCTATTCATGTAATTGAATTAGATAAAGCAACAGCAAGATTTTCATGGGTTACAGATATAGTAAGTATTGATGCTACTGGCGATATGGAAGTTACTATGGTTCTGAAAAATTCTTTTGCCCCTTTGCTTGCTATATTAGCATCTAAGCAATTCTTGATTGTAGATGCTGCTGAATTGAAAAAACATGAAGAAGAAGGCGATTGGGGAGCAGCATGGGGTGCAACTAATTCTGTTGGTACAGCGGCCTATCAAATTGATTCATGGGTTGCAGAACAAAGATTAACATTGAAAAGAAATAAAGATTATTGGGGTGGACACGATGGAGTTGGCCCTGGAGCTGATCAATTAGTATTTTCTAATATTCCTGAAAATGCAACTGCTGAATTGATGATTTCAAAAGGTGAAGTTGATGTAGCTTTACAGATGGATCCTATATCATTAAAAACACTTGATCTTCAGCCAAAAGTATATACTTTTTCTTATCCTTCATTAATAACATGTAATTTTCTAATTGATAGAAGAAATGAACATGCAGCAAATGATGAGATTTTTAAAGCTATACATATGGCTATAGACTACGATGGTTTATTATCAGTAGTAGCTATGGGACTTGGTTCAGTTCATCAAAGTTTGATACTACCAGGTATGTTAGGTCATGATCCTGCAATTTCAAATCAATGGAAATATGAACCTGAAAAGGCAAAAGCAATTATAGCTGAACAAGGCTATCCGGATGGTTTTTCAATTAAATTGCAAAGTCGTGCCGGTGCTTGCGGATCAGTGGTTTATACTAAAGGTATTGAATTTTTGCAGGCTAGCTTGAAAAAAGCTGGAATTAATGCAGAAATTGTTCAATCTACAGGATCAAAATTTTGGGGACAAATTATTGATGGTACACTTAAAGATATGGGTATCTCTGGTTTAGGTGCAACATACTTTGACCCAGATAATCCTGCATCAGTAAGAGCTACATCTGAATGTTTCTTACTAGGTATAGAAGAACATAACCCAACAGTAGCAGCCAAATTGAAAGATTTAGTTGCTCAAGGTAGAGCTGAAACTGATAACGATAAGAGACATACCATATATAGAGAACTTAATGAAATTATGGTCGCTAATTGTGGTGAAATGACAGTATTGCAGGTAGCTGATACTGTTGCTCTTAGAACAAACATAACTGATGGTATTGCTATGCCACATGGTTTTAGTTTGGACTTCAGATATTTAAGAAAAGCTGAATAATCTAAATTAAAAAAATTACTATTTCAGAGAAGGAGCAATTTCAATTTGAATTGCTCCTTCTCTTATATCCCTTATATAAATAATAAATCCTAAAAGTTATGAACATTGGTAAATTTATATTACGTAGATTGTCTTTGCAAATATTTGTATTGCTTGGTTTGACGATGTTTACTTTTATATTAATGTTTGGATTACCAGGAGATCCTGCAGCATTATTATTTAGTGCTGGAGGTATAGCAGCCGGAATGGATGAATATCATGCATTTCGTGCAAAATGGGGATTAGATTTACCAATGTGGAAGCAATATCTTAATTTTGTTGGTAATTTAATAAGAGGAGATATGGGAACTTCCTTAGTTACAAGAGCTCCTATAATTGATAATTTGAAAGCTTATTTCCCTGCTACAATTGAATTAGCTTTTGTTTCGTTTATTTTTGCAACTGTAATGGGAATTCCTCTAGGGATCATATCTGCCTTGAAGAGAAATAGTTGGATTGACCATATAATTAGAGCAGTTTCCTTATTTGGTGTTTCAATGCCTATATTTTGGCTTGCTATTATTATGCTTATTATCTTCTATTATTATTTAGGAATAGTACCTTCTTCGCAAAGAATTGATTTGGAAATGGAAATTCCAAAACAGATAACAGGTTTTTATTTAATAGATACTGTTATAACAGGTTATTGGGATGGATTTTTTAATTCTATCTATCATTTGATATTACCTTCATTTATATTAGGTTTTTCTGTTGTTGGATTATTAGCACGTGTCACCAGGGCAAGTATTTTAGAAGTTATTACCCAGGATTATGTAAGAACAGCTAGATCTAAAGGATTACAAGAAAAAACAGTAATAGGCCGTCATGTTATGCGAAATGCTTTAATACCAACTGTTACTATATTAGGCTTACTAGTAGGAGGTTTGCTTTCTGGAGCTGTTTTAACTGAGACAATTTTTGCTTGGCCAGGTGTTGGAAGATTTGCGGTTCAATCTATTATGCTTTTGGATAGACTAGCTGTAGTAGATATTACTATTTTAATTGGAGTATCATTTTCAACTGCTAATATGATTGTTGATATTGTGGTGGCTTTTTTAGATCCAAGGATTAGGTATTAAATGGCAGATCAGGAAATAACATTAAGGCCACAAAAAAGTACTTTTATCGAGTTAATTAATGCTGTAAAAGTTAATCCCCCTGCTATATTTTCTTTGGTTGTTGTATTTATATATGTGTTTATAGGCTTGTTTGGTTCAATGATAGCTCCTTATGCCTACGATGAAATGGGAGTAGGAATCCCTCTTCAAAAACCAAGCTGGGAATATTTATTTGGCACAGATGAATTTGGAAGAGATGTTTTAAGTAGAGTTTTAGCTGGAGGTATTATAAGTTTACGTATAGGGGTATTAGTGGTAGGGATAGCGGGTACTTTTGGCTCGTTAATTGGATTGATAAGTGGATATATTGGCGGATGGATAGATGAAGCTGTAATGAGAATTACAGATATTTTTTTATCAGTACCTGATTTAGTTATGGCTTTGGTTATAGCAACCTCATTAGGAGCAAGTATAGACGCTGCAATAATAGGAATCACTTTAGTTAGATGGACAGGGTATGCAAGATTAATTAGAAGTGGTGTTATTGCAGAAAAAGGAAAAGATTATATTACAGCATCACGTGCTTTAGGATTACATCCTTCGAGAATTATATTTAAACATATCTTTCCCAATAGTTACACTGCTACTCTTGTACAGGCAACCTTTGATTTTGGATTAGCAATTCTTTTCGCATCAGGATTAAGTTTTGTTGGCGCAGGTGCTCAACCTCCAGAGCCAGAATGGGGAGCATTGGTTGCATCTGGAAGGCAATATGTACAAGCTGCGTGGTGGATACCTATATTTCCCGGATTTGCTATTTTTGGAGCTGTACTTGCTTTTAATATTCTTGGTGATACTTTAAGAGACTTTTTGGATCCTAAATTAAGACATTCTATGGACCAAAAGCATTAATTATTAAATTATAGGTCTTTTATTTTGCCAAGGTTGTTCTAATTCGAATACCCTAGAAGCTTGCAATACACCTACTTCATTTTCTTTTGCACCAATAATTTGTAGACCCACTGGCATGTTATGTTTTGTAAATCCGCTAGGAATACTTGCTCCTGGGTTACCGCTCCAGTTAAATAAAGCAGTGAATTGTTTACACGCAAAATTCCATGATGAATAATCGAGATTATTTTCTATGAATTTATCTTCCATAGTCATTTTCATAATTTTTAATTTTCCGTTTTCAACAATGTGTTTTTCATCAGATCTGTTTGCTGTGAACGCGCTTGTGGGAGTTGCAATAAAATCATAATCCCTAAATATAGATGATATGTAATCTCTCAATTCATATAATTTTGTAAGAGCCTGAATATATTGTTCGGAAGTTATTAATTTCCCTCTTTCTATAGTATTTCTTACATGAGGCATTAATTTGGAAGAATCTTGCTCATAATATTCTCTATTATTTGTATAGTTTAAGGCAATAGATAAAATCGAGTCGAGTTCTTCATATTCATTAAGGTCAATTTTAAATGCAAGATCCTCAACTATAGCACCATGTTTCTCAAATATATTCATAGCATCTTTATTTACTTTAATCACTTCCGGGTCAACACTACGACAATTTAAATTTGATGACCAGGCAATTTTTTTCCCTTTGATTCCATCGTCGATATTTTTTAAAAAATCCGGAGCTTTAGTCGTAATGGTGCCTGGTTCAGCTTCAGGATGTGGCCCTGACATTGCTTGTAATAATAGTGCACTGTCTTTTACAAACCAGCTCATAGGCCCCATACATGAATAATTTACAGGATGCCAGCTTATTCTGCTTGCGTGCCTTCTTGGAACTCTTCCCTGAGTTCCTTTAATCCCGTAAATACCAGAAAATGATGAAGGGATTCTAATAGAACCTCCACCGTCCGATCCTTGGGCAAAAGGATGCACCCCTGATGCTACCGCTGCTGCGGTGCCACCACTGGAACCTCCAGGGGTATGATTCAAATTCCATGGGTTTCTGCAATCATCTCCCAATTTATTTTCTGTTCCGCCACTTGCACCAAATTCTGGGACATTGGTTTTCCCCAGGATTATTCCATCTTCTTTTTTTATTCTTTCTACACCTAATTGATCTATTTCAGAAATACTATTTTCTAATAATAAAGAGCCTTTAGTAGTTGGATATCCTTTGACAGGTTCCAAATCTTTAATTGAAGTCGGAACACCTCCTAATAAACCAACAGAATCCCCTTTAGCTATTTTTTGATCAACAAGTTTGGCACTATTGATAGCCAAGTCATGAGTAATAGTTAAAAATGCATTTGTTTTGTGATTTGTTTCGTCAATTTTTTTAAGTGCGAGTTCTGTAAGTTCAAGTGAGGAAATTTGTTTATTAATGATAAGTTTTTTTAATTCAATTGCAGATTTATTTAATAGATTTGAGTCTGACATTATTCAACCTCTCATAATAAATATTTAACCTAATTATACACTGCCTTCAAAATTATGTTGCTTCCATGATTCATATACAATTATTGAAACAGCATTTGATAAATTCAAGCTCCTGTTATTTGGTTTCATCGGAATACTAAATACATTTTCTTTATGTATTTTATTAATAATATCTTCATTTAATCCATTTGATTCAGAGCCAAATAAAATAGCATCATTTTTATTAAATTTGATTGTTGTATAACTTTTACTAACTTTTGAAGTAGTTGCCAATATTCTTTTTGGGTTAATAGTTTTTATAAATTCATTTAAATTATCATGAATTTTAACTTTTGCTATATCATGATAATCTAATCCGGCTCTTTTGAGTTGTTTGTCGTTCAAGTCAAATCCGATTGGTTTAATGAGATGTAAATAATAACCAGTATTTGCGCAAAGTCTGATTATATTTCCAGTATTAGGAGGAATTTCAGGATTAACTAGTACTATATTAATCATCTAAATAATTATAATAACTATGATAAATAAAAAAGAATAAATAGTTAACGGAGTAATACATCCAAATCTTTTAAACAATTTTTATTTCTCCTTTTACATAACAATTTACAATTTTGAGGTTAAGTATATGAATAAAAAATACCTATTAAAAAATGCTACGATATACGATGGCACTGGGTCAAATCCTTTTAAAGGAAATGTTTTAATTGATAATGGCAAAATAGAAGAAGTTGGTAATATAGATGATATAGATGCAGAAATTATCGACATAAAAAACAAAGCTCTTTCACCGGGATTTATTGATATGCATGCACATGATGATGTCGCAATGTTTGTATATCCTGATATGGATTTTAAAATTATGCAGGGTGTTACTACGAACGTTAATGGTAATTGCGGATCTGGTGTAATTCCTCATAGTTCTGCAGATATTATTAATTGGCACCCGAATTTTGATGGAATCCCTGAATGGAATTCATATGGTGAATATTTAGAATTAGTAGATAAGTCTAAAACTAGTATTCACTCAGCTTTTTTAGTAGGCCACGGACCAATTCGAAAAGCTACAACTGGAAACGACAAACGTATGCCTACGCAATCTGAATTTGACTTTATGAAAAACTGGATGAAAGAAGGTATGGAAGAAGGTGCTGTAGGTTTTTCAACTGGTTTAATATATGAGCCAGGAAGATATTCGAATACTGAAGAACTAATTGAATTATCTAAAGTTATATCTTCTTATAATGGTGTGTATTTTAGCCATATGAGAAATGAAGCTGGACATCTGATCAGATCAATAGAAGAAACTATACGAATTGGTGAAGAAGCAGGGTGTTCAATTGAAATATCACATCATAAAGTTTCAGGACAAGAGAATTGGGGCAAATCTGTAGAATCATTACAAGCTATTGAAGAAGCTAGAAGTAGAGGTTTAAATGTACATTCAGATCAATATCCATATAATGCTGGTAGTACTTCTTTATTTGCAGTTGTTCAAAATAATGCATTTAATGAAAAATCAATAGATGGAGGGATGGGATCTCAGACCGGAGATAAAATATTAATAGCAGGTTCTGCTAAAGATCCATCATTGGTGGGCAAAACATTAGGCGATTTATGTGATGAATATGATTTGCCTGAACAAGAAGCTGCAGAAAAATTATTAAATATTGATTCAGGAATCTTTGTTGTTACAGAAGGTATGGTAGAAGATGATGTTGCTAGAATTTTAGCTCATCCCACAACTATGATAGGTTCAGATGGAGTTCCTCTTCCGGGCAATCCACATCCAAGATTATATGGTTGTTTCCCAAGAGTGTTAGGTAAATATTCAAGAGAAGAAGGTGTAATAAGCATGCAAGATGCTATACATAAAATGACAGGGCAATCAGCTGAAAAAGTAAATTTAAATGATAGAGGTTTTATTAAACCTGGATTAAATGCAGACATAGTAATATTTGACGAGGATACAATTATTGATAAAGCTACTTATGAAAAACCACGGGTATATCCAGAAGGGATAATCCATGTTTTTATAGATGGTGAATTAGCAGTTAAAGATGGAAAGC
>Ga0066863_10000458_pt1 | contig 19593 bp, 18 predicted proteins | sample ETN02SmetaG_2_FD_65495 | JGI IMG/M metagenome (GOLD analysis project Ga0066863, IMG submission 65495) | Marine microbial and viral communities from oxygen minimum zone, Eastern Pacific Ocean - ETNP2014F10-02SV253 | ecosystem: Environmental > Aquatic > Marine > Oceanic ...
TAAAATGCTTCTTCTCTGATTAAAGTGCTTTACAACCCTAGGGCCTTCTTCACACACGCGGTATACCTGGATCAGGGTTGCCCCCATTGTCCAATATTCTTAACTGCTGCCATCCGTAGATGTCTGGGCCGTGTCTCAGTCCCAATGTGGCTGATCGTCCTCTCAGACCAGCTAAAGATCGTTGCCTTGGTAGGCCTTTACCCCACCAACAAGCTAATCTTACGCAGGCTCATCCAATAGTGAAAGCAGCAAGCTGCCCCCTTTCCCCCTTAGGGCGTATGCGGTATTAATCCGGGTTTCCCCGGGCTATCCCCCGCTACTGGGTAGATTCCTACGCGTTACTCACCCGTTCGCCGCTCGTCAGCACCGGATTCAGCAAGCTGAATCTTTATGTCTGTTACCGCTCGACTTGCATGTTTAAAAGTTACCGCCAGCGTTCAATCTGAGCCATGATCAAACTCTTCAATTGAATTTTGAAAATAAGTGTCTTTTTACAGACACAAAAAAACCAGAAGTATCAATTCGATAAATCGAAGTAATATTCCTGATTTGGTAAGTTGCGCTTAATTACAAGCGCCCACACGAATTACTTATTTAATATTTTTAAAAAACATCCCCTCAATGAAGACGGGACGCGCAGTATACAACAAATTCTCTTAATTTAAAGCTATTTAGGAGGATTAAACTAACTTAATTTTAGCTATTTTTTTCTTACCCACTTGAATAAGAAATTTACTGTTTTTTTCTAAGCTCATGTTGGTATCTTCTACCTTCTTCTCATCTATCCTAACTGCGCCCTGATTTATTAACCTCATAGCTTCAGAAGTGCTTTTAACCAGTGAAGATTCTTTTAAAATCCTGGTCAATAAATCACTTTTTCCTTGAATCTGTATTTGAATCTCATTAACTATATCTGGAGTAATTCCTTTCTGAAACCTGCTAATAAAATTTTCTTTAGCCTCTATTCCTTTACCTGAGTGAAAACGGTCTACAATTTCTTCTGCTAACAAAAATTTTATATTTCGAGGGTTCTCTCCTTCAAGTGCTTCCTTCTTTAGGTCTTCTAATTCATTATTAGGCTTAAAACTCAATAATGAAAAATACCTCCACATTAGGTCGTCTGATATAGACATAATTTTTCCAAACATCTCGTCTGAGTTGTCTTCAAGGGCTATATAATTATTCAAAGATTTAGACATTTTTTTGACCCCATCAAGGCCTTCTAATAAAGGAACTGTAAATATAGCCTGTTGATCTACACCGTAATGCTTCTGAACTTCTCTTCCTAAAAGAAGATTAAATTTCTGATCCGTCCCCCCTAGCTCCACATCTGCCTTGAGTTCTACAGAATCATAGCCTTGTAACATCGGATATAAAAATTCATGAATAGATATTGGCTGCTGTGACTTATATCTTTTTGCAAAATCATCTCTTTCTAGCATCCTAGCTACCGTATAAGAAGATAGAAGATTAATAAATTCTGATGGATGTACCTTGTTCATCCACTCAGAATTAAAACGAACTTCTGTCTTATGCGGATCTAATATCTTAAAAACTTGAGACTTATAAGTCTCTGCATTCTCTATTATTTGATCTTGATTTAACACTGGTCTTGTTTCATTCACACCGGAAGGATCTCCAACAAGCCCGGTGAAGTCTCCAATTAGAAATATTACTTCATGGCCAAAATCTTGAAATAATTTCATTTTATTCAATAGAACGGTATGGCCTAAATGTAAATCTGGGGAAGTTGGATCAAATCCTGCCTTTATCCTTAGTTTCTTTTTACCCTTAATTTTACTCAGAAAACTATCTTCAGGTATTATTTCGTCCGAACCTCGTATTAGGATTTCTAAATCTTTTTTATTCATTCTAAGAAGGTATTATATGTCTATTTACAGCATTTAAATTTACAAGATTAATAATAATTTCAGGTATCATTCGGTTTTATGCTGATAAAGCAAGTCATAACAATATTTAAAAATTATCCAAAAAGACACTTTTTTATTATTCTTTTTGGAAGCATTTTACTTATTAGTATAGGTGTTTTAGGAAATATTGATTTTTCATCTAAAGAAAAATTATCTGAATTAACTAAGGCCTTAGATATAAATGCCCTCAATCAAGAAGATGTTCTATATGAGGCTATAAGTACAAAAGATTCAGTAATTAAGAGAAATGACTCTTTGTATTCTATTTTAAAAAGGCTGGGGGCTGATAGTGCTAATATAATTCACCTAATTAACTCTAAAAATAGCAAGTTATTATCCAAAATCGAGATCGGGGATAAGATTCAACTAAAGCTCAACGATAACAATATAATTATTAAATTACTATATTTTGATGATTTTAAATCTGGCGTAAAAGCCGAACTTATAAACGGTGAATATAGTATTTCTAAATTTGAATCAGACATTGAGAAGGTAAAGGTCTTTAAGCATGTTGTTATTGAGGACTCTATGTATATGTCGGGTTTACGCGAAGAGATACCAGACAGCGTTTTAATGGATATTGTATATATTAATGGATGGGACATAGACTTCACACACGATATAAGGCCGGGTGATAGCTATACATTTATATATGAAGAGGTCTTAATAAATGGAGAAAAAGTACTTAATGGAGATGTTTTGATTTCTGAATTTAACAATCAAGAAAAAAAATATGTCGCTATAAGGTTTGACCTAGATAATGGGAATTCAGAATATTTTTCTACTGAGGGCGAGAATGTTAAAAAAGCATTTTTAAGATCTCCAGTAAAACTAAGTTACATAAGCTCAAAATACAACCTTAGAAGAAAACACCCAGTACTCCACACAATAAGATCGCATAATGGAGTGGATTACGCAGCAAATAGAGGCTCTCCTGTTAGAGCAACAGGAGATGGTACTGTTTCTTTTGCTCAATACAATGGCGGCTGTGGAAATGAAATAAAAATAAAACACTCAGAAGATTACACAACCAGGTATTGTCACTTAGATAAGTTTAATTCGAGATCTAAAGTAGGGAGAAAGGTTAAACAAGGTCAGACCATAGGCTACGTTGGCAGCACTGGACTTGCTACAGGACCTCATCTCCATTATGAATTCCATGTAAATGGCAAACACACAGACCCATTAAGAGTAAAGTTCCCAAATGCTGACCCTATTAATCCTTCTTTAAAATTTAAATATCTAGAAATAGCTAACAACCTTATAGATGAGCTTAAAAATTATAAAACCATTACTTTAAAAGATTTTGAAGTAAAAAAAGAGGCACCTAGTGGGTGACATTTATATTGGACTCATGTCCGGCACTAGTGCTGACTCAATAGATTGTGCAGCTTTAAATCTTAAAGATGAAAAAATCAACGTAATAGGTTGCAATAACTACGAAATACCTTCCACCCTTAGGAGTGGAATTCTCGAAGCCTCTCAAGCAAACAGCCCAGATAAAACACAAATAGAAATTCTAGATATGAATATGGCAAATGTCCTAGTAGCATCTGTAAAGAATCTTGTTCATGAATTAGATATTAACCTTAATGAAATAAGAGCTATAGGGTCTCATGGCCAAACTATCAAACATAACCCTAATGGTGATAACCCATTTTCATTACAAATAGGAAATCCTCAAAAGATAAGTAACGATTTAGGAATTACTACCATAGGCAACTTTAGGACTGATGATATTGAAGCAAAAGGTCAAGGGGCTCCACTTACTCCAATCTTCCATGAAAAGGTTTTTGGATCTGATGGGCAAAGTAAAATTATCATCAATATAGGAGGTATAGTTAATATCTCGGCTTTGGGTCTTCAAAAGACAATTGGTTTCGATACAGGCCCTGGTAATTGTTTAATGGATATATGGAGCAGAAGAAATAATATTGGTAATTATGATGATGAAGGAAAGTGGGCAGCTAGTGGCACTATAAACCACCCCCTCTTAAAGGAGATGATGGATGATGATTACTTTTCTAGGAATTACCCTAAAAGTACTGGTCCTGATTATTTTGGTGAGAATTGGATTGATCAACAAATAAACAAAATTCCGGAAAATATAGCCCCTGAAGATACTCAAGCTACTTTAATTCAAGTAACAGCTCTTTCCATTGCTAGAGCTATAGAAAAATTGGATTTTACTGATAAGAATATTTATCTATGTGGGGGAGGCTCACACAATAAATTCTTGATCCAAGAAATAGAAAAAATTGTTAATGGTTCTGTTTATACCTCCGAAAAATTAGGAATAGACCCTGATTACCTTGAAGCAATTTGTTTTGGCTGGTTTGCTAAACAAAGAATCAAGGATGTTAAGTTTGATCTGAGCCAAATAACCGGAAGCATTAAAGAAGTGTATGTGGGAAGGAAGTATGAACCTACTAAATAGAAAACGATTCACCACACCCGCAAGTAGTGGTTGCGTTTGGATTTTGAATTATAAATTTAGCACCCATTAGATCTTCAGAGTAATCTACAGTTGAACCTTCCAAGTATTGAAGACTAAGGGAATCTATAACTAAATTTGCTCCATCTTTTGTTACACAGGTATCCTCTTCTTCTATTACGGTGTCAAAAGAGAATCCATATTGGAATCCTGAGCACCCTCCTCCAGTTACATAAACCCTAAGATTTATTTGATTATCTTCTTTTTCATTGGCCGCAAGAGATAAGATCTTCTTTACAGCGTCGTCTGTCATATTTAAACCAGAAGGTGTATAAGTCTCAACCATTATCTAATCCCATCCTTTGAGGGCTGTTTGTCATAAGATTATAGCACTCCACGGCTTGGCCAGCGGCACCCTTAAGTAAATTATCAATTGCCGATATCGTTACTATCTGGTTTGGTATATTGGTTCTATTGATTGAAATAGAGCAGTCATTAGATAATGTAACTGATCTAATTTCAGGCACTTCTCCCTGTTGTAAAACCTTTATGTTTGGAGAGTGTTGATAGTAAGTGGAAAAAAGATCCTGAAAATCCATATCTCTCAACTCCTTAAAGTTAATATATGAGGTTGCATAAATACCTCTCATGGTTGGAATTAAATGAGGTAAAAAACTTAATTTAATGGGAGAACCGTAGACTATTTCAGCCACCTCATTTATTTCAGGTAAATGACGATGACCTTCAACACCATAAGCCATAAAATTATCTAACATTTCCTTTCCTAATTTTGTTGTAACAGTAGTTCTTCCTGCGCCACTCAAACCTGATTTAGCATCTATTACTACAGATTCTATCTTTAAGTCAGATTGCAAAAATGGAAGGATTCCTAGCAAAGAGGCTGTTGGATAACATCCTGGAACCGCTACAAGTCTAGCCTCTTTAATTAAAGAATGATTTAGTTCAGTGAGTCCGTAAATAGATTCTGAAAGTAATTCCACTTGAGGATGGTCTGAACCATACCATTTCTTCCAGACCTTTATATCCTTAAGTCTAAAATCTGCGGAGAGGTCTATTACTTTTATTCCTTTATCAATAAAATCTTTAGCAACTTTGGAAGATACTCCGTGAGGAGTTGAGAAAAAAACCACTTCACATTCAAAAAATATATTATCCTCTGGATCGATAAAAGTTAAGTTTGAATCTTTAACTAATTCATTAGTGCTTTTACCGTTTAACTCTCTTGAGCTGATTGCGATAACATCAGTAGCATCATGAGAGCATAAGATTCTTAAGAGTTCTTCGCCCGTATAACCAGAACCGCCTATGATTCCTACTTTAATATCTTTTTTAATTTTCATTAATCTATAGATCAGATTTAAATTGGCTGCGCATTATAGAATAGAAATTCTCTACAATTGAAACTTTAAGAATACATTTAATAAAAGCCTTTCCCAAGAAGACACATCTCTTATGAGAAGTCCTCTGGAAGCAAAAGACTTTGATTCTTCAACAAGGCCTTGATTAAATCTTAAAAGAGATAGTCTTAAATACACAGCGCTCTCTTGCTTGCTTATTCTAAGAGCTCTTTCAAGCTCTGAATTGGCTTGTACTAGCTTCCCTTCTTTAATATATTTATCTGAACCTGCTACTATTCTTTGAACTGAAGGATTTTTGGCATTTATCTTTAATATTTCATCTTCAAGAAAATTGAGGTTAGTAATTAATTTCCCAACTGAAGAGGAGAATTCGTTTACTGAAATTTCCTTTGAGCTAACAAAATCCTTATTTTGATTACTCGCACAAGATATAAGCGTCGCTATAAGGACAGCCACTATGGTAAATCTCACCAAGATCAATCTTGTCCCTCCTCAAAGACTTTCTTTAACTTGTCCATAATATTTGACTCATTTTTTTTCTTATTTGAAGAACATTTATTTCTGACAGCAGGAATTGTAGTAGGTTCAGTACCAACTACAAAGGGAACTAGTATTGAATTCTTACATTTCTCTCCACTTAATTTTCCATCTTTTAAATCGGTCCAAACCATATTTATTCTAGGTAAAGAATTTTTTTGAATAGGAGGAGGGTCTACTATTTCAATAAAATTCTTCCACACTTCTAAAGCGCCCGTCCTTCCTGTTAAAGGAGTAGGCCTATTATCATCGAATCCTAACCACACCAAAACAAGTGTCTCTCCAGCAAAACCAATAAACCAGCTATCTCTTTGGTCATCTGAAGTTCCTGTTTTACCTCCTGCCTGCCATGATTCTATTTTCTGCTTCGAATACCCTCTCGCAGTTCCCCTAATAAAAGTTTGTTTCATAGCAAACTTTAAAAGCTCTACGGGCTCTGGCCTTATTCTTTGCTCTATATTATATGGATAAGTTAGTTTAATGTTTCCTTTGGGATCTCTAATCTCTCTAATCGACCTTAGAGGTGTATAAAATCCATCTGCAGCTATAGTTTGATAGGCCTGAACGGCTTCGTATGGACTCATTTCAAATGAGCCAATAAACAAAGAAGGAAATCTAGGAATTTGTTTCTCTATTCCGAGCTTAGTAAATATACTTTGAACTGAGTCATACCCCAAATCTATACCTAATCTGGCAGAAGCAATATTGTATGATTGCCATAAAGCCTTATGTAGAGGAACTTGTCCATGAAACTTTTTATCAAAATTGTTAGGTTTCCAGATCATTCCCCCACTAATTAATTCCAACTCAGAATCATCTAGAATTGTTGTTAAATTGTAATCCACGTATTGATTAAGAGCAGTAAGATAAATAAATGGTTTAACTAAAGACCCTATTGGTCGGATTGCATTGATTGATCTGTTAAACCCATACTTAGAAGGTGCAGTGCTTCCTACTACAGCCTTTATTTCTCCACTAGTAATATCAACAGCTATAGCAGCCCCTTCAAGGTCCTTTAGCCTTTCCCCATATTTCTTTATAAGCTCTTCTTTCGTTTTGATAATGCTACTTTCTAGAGATTCTTGAAAAACAGGATCAATATTAGTTTGTATGCTTAAACCTTTTGTTCTCAAATCAGAGTCTGCAAAATTTTCTCTTAACTCTAATCTAACTAGATCATGAAAAGCAGGATATTTTGTCTCACTTCGAAAACTAGGGGAAACCACCTTAAGAGGCCTGTCTCTATAAATTTCTAACATTTCTTGATTTATTATTCTTTCCCTTTTCAAGACATTTAAAACTAAATCCCTTCTCTGTTTAGCATTTTTAGGGTTTCTTCTAGGATTGTATAAAGATGGACCTTTAAGCATTCCCACCAAAAGAGCTACCTCATCAGTTTCTAAGTTCATAATTGAGGTACCAAAGAAATGCTGCGCACCCATACCAAATCCATGTACGGCTCTCTTTCCGGATTGAGCTATAAATACATCATTAATATAGGCTAATAGTATTTCTTCTTTCGAGTAGTGGAACTCTATTAATAAAGCCGCTACGGCTTCCATCGCCTTTCTTTTTATGGTCTGTTCTGAAGAAAAGAAGAGATTTTTTGCTAGCTGCTGAGTTATTGTGCTTCCTCCTTGAGCAATTTCAGCTGCTTTTATATTAGCAAAGAACGCTCTAGATATTGATCTGACAGATATTCCGTTGTGATTAAAAAAATCTTGATCTTCAACTGCTAAAATTGTATCAATTAAAATTTCAGGCACTTGCGGCCAATTTAGTAAAACCCTATCTTCCATATGAGCTGGATAAACGCCACCTATTGCAATTGGTTCAAGTCTAACTACATCTTCAGGCAAGCCCAGCTGATTAGTTATCCTGCTCACACTACTTTCATCCAAGAATACATCGAATAGTCCGCTTTTTTGTTCTTCGTAACCTCTCAGAAATATCCTTAATTTATTATTTCGATACAAGAACTCTCCAGGTCTCGATGGTTCTTTTTTTTCTGAATATGAGAGCATATCAAGCTCTTTTAGAAGGTTATCTCTATTAATTCTTGAGCCTTCAGCTAGGTCAAGCGTTCTAGAATAAACCTTCGCAGGAACCGTCCATAAAACACCCTCTAGTTTATTCGTTACTCTTGAATCTATTAAAGCCACCACAGCAGCTACAAATACCAAGATAGCCACAAAACTAATTATTGCTATAGAGCTTAAAGTTAACTTAATCTTCATTAAATACTTGATAAAATTCTTTATTTACAACAGTCTACGTTTTTTACAAAAAGTTTAGGATAAAAAAATGAAATTTGATATATGTTCTATTGGCAGTGCATTAGTTGATTTTACTTTCAGCATAGAAAAAGAATATGAAAAAAATCTAATAAGTTACGGAATACCCAAAGGATCAATGACTTTAATAGAAATTGCAGAGCAAGAAAAATTAATTGATGAACTCATGGATATGGGCAAGACTCCAGACAAAGCATGTGGTGGTTCAGGGACAAACTCAACCGTAGCCGCTTCTCTATTTGGTGCAAAATGCCATATGACTTGTATTGTTGCTGATGATGACCATGGAAGATTCTACATACAAGACCTATCCTCTAATAATGTTGTCCATACAAACCCTCCTATTTCCTCAGACCTTTCTTCAGGAAGGTGCTTGGTTATGGTCTCTGAAGATGCTGAGAGGACTATGTGTACCAATTTGGGAATAAGTACTGAGTTCTGGACTTCTGATCTGGACGAAGAAGTAATTAAAAATTCCAAATATTTATTCCTAGAAGGTTATCTAGTAGCATCACCGAAAGGCATGGAAGTCTGCAAAAAAGCTATAAAAGTTGCTGAGCAATACAATACAAAAGTTTCTATCTCCCTCTCTGATCCAAATATAGTTCATGCTTTTAAAGATGAAATAAGAATCTTACTAGAAAGCAAATGCGACCTTATATTCTGTAATGAAGAAGAGGCATTAGCTTATTCTGAAACTGACAATCTCGCTAATGCCGTAGAAGTATTTAAAGAAATATCACCCAATTTCTTAATCACACAAGGGTCTTCTGGTTGCATTGGTTTTGACGGAAAAAATGAAATTAATATTCCTGGCATTAAAGTTAAAGCAATAGACTCTAATGGCGCTGGAGATATGTTTGCAGGAGCTGTTCTATACTGTCTAAATTCAGGATCTGGGCTAGAAAAGGGAGCTATATTTGGTTGTTATGCTGCTTCAAAGGTGGTTGGCAACATAGGCCCAAGACTGAAAAAAGAAGAATATGAAGCAATTAAAAATAATTATTTCTAGCTATTAAAAAACTATTCTGATAAATTGCTGCGCGCTTAAGGAGAGCTGAATAAAAATATTTTTGAAAAATGTCTAAAAAAACTACTAACAAAAAATCTATTACTAAAAAAACAATGGTTAAGAAAATAACCAAGAAAGGAGGGAAGGAATCAACTGCCAAAAAAACAGTTGCTAAGAAGTCCACTCCTAAGAAAATAATTAAAAAGAAATATGAAGAAGCACAATTTTTGGCTTCTATAAAACCATATGCTTTGAAAAAAAATGAAAAGTATATGAATGCAAAACAAAAAAAACATTTTCTAGATATTCTGGAAAGCTGGGCCGAACAACTTCAGGTAGAGCAAGACAGAACAGCGGATAAAATCCAAGAAAATGCTAGTAATTTTCCTGACGAATCAGATAGAGCTACACATGAAGAAGAATTTACACTCGAACTTAGAACCCGAGAAAGAGAAAGAAGACTTCTGTCTAAGATTAATGAATCAGTAGATGATCTTAAATCAGATGATTATGGTTATTGTGCTTCTTGTAGTATTGAAATAGGAATAAGAAGGCTAGAAGCAAGGCCTACTGCTACAAGATGCATAGATTGTAAAACTATTGAAGAGATTCATGAGCGCCAACAGTTTGGATAAATTATAATTTGGTTATCTCCGACCAAAAGAAAAACAGTCCTGCACTTTATGCTGAGTCTCAGCATCAAATAAAAAAAGAACATATAGATTCTCACGCAAGAGAAATAATTGACTTACTTATTAAGTCAGGTTTTAAATCTTACTTGGTTGGTGGATGTATAAGGGATTTGATCCTAAACAAAAAGCCTAAGGATTTTGATGTGGTCACGGAAGCCACTCCAGAACAAATTAAAAAGACTATTCCAAGAAGTAGAATAATAGGCAGAAGATTTAAATTAGTTCATGTTAGAAAGGGAAGGCAGATAACAGAAGTATCAACCTTTAGAACAAAGGGTGGAAAAAGAACTGCGAAAACTAACAAAGGAATAGTCATCAGAGATAACTTCTACGGAACAATAAAGGAAGATGCTTTTAGGCGAGATTTTACTCTTAATTCTTTATATCTAGACTTAAGCAATATGCAAATAATTGACTATACGGGCGGGTACAAGGACTTAAAAAATAAATTAATAATTTCTATAGGGGATAGTAAATTAAGATTTAGAGAGGACCCTGTTCGGATAATAAGAGCCGTAAGATTCCTAAATAACCTTAATTTAACTATGAGACAGTCTTTGAAAAAAGACCTCATTAATTCTGCTTATTTATTACAAGAAGTTCCTTCTGCCAGAAGATATGAAGAGGTTCTCAAGTTATTTCTAACAGGTAACGCAAAAAATAATTTTTTAACTCTATTAGATTTTAAGACATTAAAATATTTATTACCTGACACTGCAAAATATTCAACCTCTAATAAGCATCTCAATTTTATTATTACTGCCTTAAATAGTTCTGACAAGAGAGTTAAGAATAATTTACCCCTAACTCCCGCATTCTTGTTTTCAGTACTTCTGTGGCCCTCTTTAACAGAAAGGATAGGCGAAGTTACTTCAAAAAATACTAAAATACCTGCTTTACTAAGATCGGCTAATATTATTCTAAAACAGCAGAAACAGCACTGTTTCATTCCAAACAGAATAGAAAGCATGATTAAAGACATATGGGAGTTTCAAATTAGACTTCTAAAAATACCTCCTAAATCAAAACAAATTGTTAACCATAAAAGATTTAGAGCTAGCTATGATTTTCTGCTTTTAAGGGAAGAGGCAGGAGTTAACTTAGGGGGAGCAGGTAAATGGTGGGGAAAAAATCAAGCCAACAACTTCAACTCTCGTAGGAATAAATAGATCCATTCTGTAAGTAGATGAGGTATATTTAATTCTCTTAATAATTGCTTATGGAAAATAAATTAATAGATTTAAGTATTTATAAGAAAGTACCTAAATTCATTGCCGTTGAGGGTCCAATAGGAGCTGGAAAGACAACCTTGACAAATCTTTTGGCAGATTCCTTTGGTTACGATACCTTTCTAGAGCAGCCTTCTGCGAATCCTTTTTTACCTGATTTTTATGTAAACCCTTCTCAGGCGGCCTTAGCAACTCAACTATTTTTTCTATTCCAAAGGGTTAAACAGATACAAGAACTAAAACAAGGAGATATCTTTTCTTCCGATAAGGTTTCTGATTTCTTACTTGATAAAGACAAGCTTTTTGCAAAGGCAACTTTATCTAAAGAAGAGTTAAAATTATATGAGCAAATATATGAATATCTTTCTTTTGACCTGCCTACTCCGGACTTGGTAGTTTATTTGCAAGCAGAAACAAAAACTCTCTATGAAAGAGTCATGCATAGAGGAATAGAGATGGAGAAGAACATAAGCTTTGATTATCTCGATCTACTAAATGAAACGTATAAAGAATTCTTCTTTGAATACGATAGATCGCCTGTATTAATTGTTAATTCAGATTTCTTAGAATTACAAACAGATAAAAAAGATTACGATCTTCTTTTAGATAAACTATTAGAATATTTTAATAAACCAGAGGGTGCTAAAATGTACTTTAATCCTACTCCGGCTTTAATATAAAAAATCTGTCCATGGCAAAAGAAAAAATCTATTACCCTTCGAAAGAAACTTTAATGAATTCATTAGTTTCTCAAGAAGAATTCGAAAAGCAATATAAGGAATCTATAGAAAATCCTTCAAATTTCTGGGCAAAACAGGCAAGGGATTATCTTGATTGGGATAAAGAGTGGGAAGAAGTCCTAGAAAGTAACATCCCTAAAGGAGAGGTTAGCTGGTTCAAAGGAGCTAAATTAAATGCCACAGTAAATTGCATTGATAGACACTTACCTACAAACAGGAAAAAAACTGCAATAATTTGGGAAGGAGATGACCCTAAAGATTCATTAAGAGTTAGTTATGAAGAGCTTCACGAATCAGTTTGTAGATTTGCTAACGCCCTAAAACAAAGAGGAATTAAAAAAGGAGACAGGGTCTGCATTTATATGCCCATGATTCCTGAAGCAGCATATGCGATGCTGGCTTGCGCAAGAATAGGAGCAATTCATTCAGTTGTATTTGGAGGCTTTTCTCCTGAATCGCTAAAAGACAGAATCTTAGATTCTGATTGTGAAACCGTTATAACTGCAGACGAAGGCCTGAGAGGATCTAAAGTAATACCTCTTAAGACTAATGTTGATACTGCCTTAAATGATTGCCCTAAAGTTCATTCTGTTTTTGTAATTAGAAGGACTATGGGCAATATAAGTTGGGATGAAAGTAGAGATGTTGATTATAAAAAAATAGTAGATTCCGTTTCTCCCGAATGCGAGCCGGAACCTATGGATTCTGAAGATCCATTGTTTATTCTTTATACTTCCGGTTCTACTGGTAAACCTAAAGGAGTTCTCCATACAACTGCAGGCTACCTTCTTCAAGCTTCAATCTCACATAAGCTAGTTTTCGATTATAAAGAAGATGATATCTATTGGTGCACAGCAGACGTAGGTTGGGTTACAGGTCATTCTTATATCGTATATGGCCCACTAGCTAATGGAGCAACTACCTTAATGTTTGAAGGTATACCTACTTACCCTTCTGCATCAAGATTTTGGGAGGTCATAGACAAACATCAAGTCAATATTTTCTATACGGCACCAACTGCATTAAGGGCATTAATGGCTCAAGGTGATAATTTTGTTACATCTAGTTCAAGAAAGTCTCTAAGAATTCTAGGTACTGTAGGGGAGCCAATTAATCCAGAAGCTTGGGAGTGGTATTACAAGGTGGTCGGAGATTCTAAGTGCCCCATTGTAGATACTTGGTGGCAAACTGAAACAGGTGCAATCATGATAACTCCTCTTGCTGGCTCAACTCCCCTCAAACCAGGAAGTGCAACTAAACCTTTTTTGGGTATAGAACCTGCTCTATTGGACGAAAATGGAATAGAAATCGAAGGCGAAGGGTCGGGAAATTTAGTCATAAAATCCAGTTGGCCTTCACAAATTAGGTCGGTTTATGGTGATCATCAAAGGTGCATTGAAACTTATTATTCTATGTACCCAGGCTATTACACAACTGGAGACGGGGCACGAAGAGATAAGGATGGATACTACTGGATAACAGGTAGAGTTGATGACGTATTAAATGTTTCTGGCCATAGATTAGGAACCGCGGAAGTAGAGAGCGCCTTAGTGCTTCATAAAACCGTAGCTGAAGCAGCAGTAGTTGGCTATGATCATGAAATTAAAGGCCAAGGAATATATTGTTACGTTACTCTCATGTTAGGTCATAATCCAAGTGATGAGTTGAAAAAAGATTTAGTTCAATTAGTTGCTAAAGAAATAGGTGCCATTGCTAAACCTGACATAATTCAATGGGCTCCAGGATTGCCTAAGACTAGATCAGGTAAAATCATGAGAAGAATTCTTAGAAAAGTAGCTTCTAATGAAATTGATAACCTAGGTGATACTACAACTTTAGCAGACCCATCTGTGGTAGAAGAATTAATAAACAATAGAGAAAATCAATAATGTCGTTAATAGATCTAATAAACAAAAAAAGTTTACTTCCTCTTGAATCTGAAGCACTAAAAGGCAGAGAGGAAGAAATTGAAGTTCCAGATGAACATTTTGTAAAAGGAACCCCTTTAAAAGCGCCATTTCCTGAAGGCCTAGAGCAAGCAATATTTGGTATGGGATGCTTCTGGGGTGTTGAGAGAAGGTTCTGGGAGTTAAATGGAGTATACACCACGGCTGCAGGTTATTCGGGTGGATACACTAAGAACCCCACCTACAGAGAAGTTTGTACTGGCATGACAGGTCATAATGAAGTTGTGCTAGTAGTTTACGACCCTTCTGTAATATCTTATGAAGACCTGCTCACAACTTTCTGGGAAGATCATGATCCAACTCAAGGCATGCAGCAAGGTAATGATTTGGGAACTCAATATAGGTCAGGCGCCTATTATCTGAATAAAACTGAAGAAGAATTAATTCTTCAAACAAAGTCTCTGTATCAAAGTCAATTAGATAAGAATGGTCTAAATAAAATAACAACTGAAATTAAAAAAGCTGGTCCCTTTTACTATGCCGAGCATTATCACCAACAATATTTAGCAAAAAATCCTGACGGCTATTGCTCCTTAGTAGGAACGGGCATAAGAATTAAGTAGCCCCTATCCAAATATAATTATCACCTTCTTTAGACACCAAATTATCGTCATCTAATTTTATTAAATGAGCTAATAAAGACGCTTTAGCTATTGGAAAGAGTGATGAATCTACATCATCATAAACTTTTTCAACTAATGAGTCAGGATTCCCTTTAGATACTTCTTTTAAAGCCGATACAACTTTCTCTTCTCTTTGCAACCTGTGATTAATTATCCATTCAGCAACCTCATGAGGGTTGTCGAGTATTTCGCCATGACCAGGAGCTATTTTTTCAAGTTTAAATTCTTTCAGCCTTGCCAATGAGTCTATATATAATTTCATGTCTCCATCTGGAGGACCAATCACTACAGTAGATCCACTCATAATATGATCTCCAGTAAAGATGAATTCTTCTTCTTCAAGTATGTAACATAAGTGGTTAGAGGCATGCCCAGGGGTATGAACAACTCTCAAGGTGAATTCATTTTCTTCGAAAGTATCTCCATCTTTTAAAATTTTATTGGGCTTAAAAGAGATGTCTTGTTCTTTTGAGCTTTCAGTAAGCATTCCATACGCAGGAACATTTAATTTATCTTGTAAAAGCCTAACGCCCGGAGAGTGATCAAGATGAGTGTGTGTTACTACAATTTGTTTAATTGTTCCACTGGCTGAAGTAATTGCATCTATATGTGAGTCTAGTGCGGGGCCAGGGTCTAAAACAGTAACTTCTTCATTGCCAATCAAGTAGGTATTAGTTCCAGGTCCAGTAAAAACACTGGCATTGGCTGCCGTTATCCTTCGAATTAAAGGACTTATTTGTATTACTTTTTCATGCTGCATCATTAATGGTCTTCGTAACCTTCATCACCTGGTAAAAGCCCTACTATCTTGCCGTTTTCCATAAAAAACTTGGGTTCTATCGTTGCAATATCATATGGGTTTATTGAATTCTTATCTTCTAAGAGTTCTTTTGTGTTGTTATAACCACAAATACTCTCAAGATTCTTAATTGTAGGCATAATCATCAATAACTTACCCTCTTTAAACTGCTTCAATGCCTCTTCTGGTTTTATCCATATACTATTAACACTTTCAGATCCGTCATGAATAGCCTCTTGTCCTTCTGGAGATTGTGCGATAAAAAATCTTGTGTCATATCTCCTCTTTTCTATCTTAGGAGTGATCCAATGAGCTAAATAAGCAAGTCTATCAGTGGCCAAAAAAAGTTCTTCGCTCTTACACATCTCGGCAAGAATGGTCTCACCATCATTTAATCTTTTTCTATAATTAATAAATCTATTATTCTCCGATTCATCTACAGGATCAAAATTACCTCCATCTTTTCTATAGGCTAATAATATTCCTGCTTCTTCAAAGCACTCTCTGATTACAGCCACCCAGTAAGCCAATCCTCCACTTTCAATTCCTAAGGCCGCAGAGGCATTATCATCACTAACCCCATGACAGATTTCACTTAATTGATCTGAAGAATCTTCTAAGTCAACTTTCCCTCCTGGAAAAACATAAGCGCCTCCAAAATTAGTTTTAGCCGCTCTTTCAATTAGGAAGACTTCTATTCCTTCTTCATGTATATCTCTAACTAGTAATACAGTTGCAGCAGGTTGCGGCACAGTTGGCTCTTCATTGGGGTCAGCCATTTGAGTGTTTACACCTTTCAATGGATTTTTCATAAAATTTCCTTACTTTTCTGAGATTATAATAGACTACGGTTCTCAAAAAATTAAAACTATAAATTTATTTCAAAGGAATGTCTAAATGAAGGATTCCCAGCCCAACTGGTTTAAAGAAGCTATATCAATTGATAAAGATGAAAAATCCATAAAAGTGGAAGGAAAATTTATACATTATCAACACTGGGGTGATAAAAATAAGCCTGGAATGGTATTAGTCCACGGGAGCGGAAGTCATTCTCATTGGTGGGATTTTATTGCTCCATTACTATTGGATGACTTCCAAATCAGTGCCTTGGATCTATCAGGTATGGGTGATAGTGATCGAAGAGAAAATTACTCTCCTGAATTGTTTGCTGAGGAGATTCTTAAGGTAGCGGAAGATAGTGGTTTTTTTGAAGATGGTAAAGAACCAATTATCTGTGGACACAGCATGGGTGGCTTTATGAGCGCTATGGCAGGGTTTATCTCCAATAAGCCTCTTAGAGGGGTGATTATGGTTGATTCACCTATACGCCCACCTACCTACGATTACTCATCACATGTAAGGAGCGGCCCTATAAGAAGAATTAAGACTTATCCAAGTGAAGAAAGCATTCTCGAAAGATTTAGACTAACTCCAGAACAAGAGTGTGATAACGAATTTCTAGTTAATTACATAGCAAAATGGTCCATTAAAGAAGTTGAAGATGGGTTCCAATGGAAATTTGATGACACCATCTATGACAAACTTGGCTTCTCTCACTATCAACGAAACGTTGCCTTTGACCTTAAATGTCATCTAGGAATAATATACGGCACTGAAAGTTTAATGATGAATGAAGAGATTCTTAATTTCATAAACGAAAATGTTCCTCAAAACACACCTATTATTCCGGTAAACCAAGCTGCTCATCACGTCCCCTTAGACCAACCTCAAGAATTGGTTAAATCAATAAAGCTTATAGCGAAAGATTGGATGTAAGAAATGTTCCTTATTCTTTTATCAATATTATTTCTTTATTTCTCTTTTTCAATCCACAAGGCTTTGTACACAGAAGAAGTAACCTATGGATGTACTTCCATTAGCATGTTGATGTTTGTTGATGTTTGCTTATTGTTATTAGTTTATTACGCCTTCTTCGATTAAGGATTAATTTCTTGGAGGCAGGCCTTTCACCATACTTAAAGACCTTAAAGGCGCTCCTTCTCTTCTAAACTTAGCAAGTTCCTGATATTCAGGATCGTTGTACCAAGCTTCAGCTGCCGTTTCTGAAGGAAAAGAAAAAATAATCATTCGGCCACCACTTAATGGTTCAGGCCCTTCCATGTGCTTAAAAGAATCATCAAAAGTTAAGAATTCTCCACCGTGTTTTTTAAGAATGGGGAAAAATCCTTTTTCATATTTTAAGTAAGTGTCCTTATCTTCAATTTCTAAGTTCACTACCATATATACTTTTACATCTTCCAAAATTTACTCTTCCTTTCAAGATGCTTTCACAGACTGGAGTCTATCGTCAATTATATTCTTTGCGTCTGTAACTAATCTGGATACCATTTCTTCACAAGAAGGAATGTCTTTAACTCTTGCCACTGAAATGCCTGCTGACCATATGCCGTGCTCAAGATCCCCCTCTTCAAAAACAACCCTTCCTCTTTGACCGGCCACTAGATCTTTAACGTCTTCAAAAGTGGCGGTACCAGTTGATTCAATCTCTACCACTTCACTGGATACTGAATTCTTAAATACTCTGGCAGTATTGTGCATGGTTCTAAACATAAGGTTGGTAGAAAGCTCATCAGCTTCTGTCATTTTGTCTTTTACATTCTGATGCACACCGGCTTCTTTAGTTGCCATAAATCTTGTTCCCATCACTATGGCTTCTCCGCCAAGTGCTAAAGCAGCAACCAAACTCTTTCCATCACTAAAACCTCCGCAACCAGCAACTGGGACATCTAAAGCTTCAACGGCTTGAGGCAACAACACTAGAGAAGGAATATCATCTTCGCCAGGGTGACCTGCACATTCAAACCCATCTATAGTAATAGCGCTTACTCCTACTGCCTGAGCCTTAAGCGCATGCCTAACTGACGTGCATTTATGAATAACTTTCACGTCGTACTCATTAAAGAGTTCCATAAAAGGTTCAGGACTCCTTCCAGCAGTCTCAACAATTTTAACGCCCGATCCTACAATGGCTTGTGCGTATTCTTCGTATGGAGGAGGATTAATCGTCGGTAAAATTGTTAAATTTACACCGAAAGGCTGATCAGTCATTTCCTTAGTCTTCTCTATTTCTTTAACTAAGTCTTCGGGTGTTGGTTGACTTAAAGCAGTTAATATCCCTAAAGCACCAGCATTAGAGACTGCTGAAACTAATCCTGCAAAACCAACCCATTGCATTCCACCTTGTATTACAGGGTGTTTAATTCCAAATAATTCTGTGATTCTTGTTTTTAACATTTTCTTTACCTTATATTCTTATTTTATTCTTAATCTGTTTTAGATTGATAGAATGATAGTAAGATACTTCAACAAAATTAAGAAGAAATAATTTATGACAAATAAACTTCCTTTATTTATAGATGGTAATTTTGCAGACAGTAAAACTTCTGAGTGGTTAGAAGTCTTAGACCCTTCAACTCAGACAGTTCTTTGCCAAGCTCCGTGTGCAACAGACAAAGAAATAGAACAAGCCATTAATTCAGCGAAAGATGCTTTTATAGACTGGAAAGAGACGCCTCCACCTGAAAGATCTAGGGTGATGATGAAATATCAAGAATTATTGAAACAAAATCAAAATGAAATTGCTGCAATATTGAGTAAGGAAAATGGCAAAACTCTTGAAGACGCCAAGGGCGATGTGTGGAGAGGAATAGAAGTAGTAGAACAAGCAGCCAATATAACTCCCTTATTAATGGGTGAGACGGTAGAAAACGTAGCAAGAGAGATTGATTCTTACAGCTACACACAACCTATAGGAGTTTGTTTAGGCATTACCCCTTTTAATTTTCCTGCAATGATTCCGCTCTGGATGTTTCCCATGGCAATTGCTTGTGGAAATACTTTTATTCTAAAGCCCTCTGAACAAGACCCCATGACGTCTAATAAGCTTGCGGAATTATTTGTCGAAGCAGGAGCTCCCAAAGGTCTTCTCCAAGTAA
>Ga0066863_10000465_pt1 | contig 19497 bp, 20 predicted proteins | sample ETN02SmetaG_2_FD_65495 | JGI IMG/M metagenome (GOLD analysis project Ga0066863, IMG submission 65495) | Marine microbial and viral communities from oxygen minimum zone, Eastern Pacific Ocean - ETNP2014F10-02SV253 | ecosystem: Environmental > Aquatic > Marine > Oceanic ...
GAAAGTTATCGTGGTTATTGTTCGATTGGGAAGGAATATCACGATTCCAACAATAAGTGTCTATACGGTTCATGGAGACCTAGTATTCCCTTTTGTGGATAGTCCCGGTTGTCGTGGGGTAACGAATTTCTATTTTAGTGAAACAACAGTAAATAGAGATAGGTGTATGGGTAAAGTCTGGAGTCTACTTTTGACAGGTATTTTGGGTTTCTAATAATTTGAAAATAAAAAAAATTTCTGGTGGGATTTTGGGTCTAGAGGATTACCTAAATGTGAGGATTCTGTCTCAAAAAATGAAACCTGAGAGAGATTATTTTAAAGTGATTTAACTGTTAACGCTTCTATAAGTTTTCTATAGGTGTTTTTATCGAGTTAAACTGTTGTTTTTAAACGTTTTTATGTAAATTCCTTTTGAACCTGAATCATGCGCGTCTACCAATTCCGCCACTTCGGCATATCATCAATTGAGCGAGCCTGCATTATCCTTATTTCTTGCTAAATTTCAAGATGTTTATACCAGTTCAGTCGTGTTTTCTGCCTTGCTCTTCCTGATCAAAAAGGGCCTCTCCTTCTTCTTCGACCTCCACCAGTGACTTGAGGGACATGTGGTCGTGAAAGATGAAGTAGAGTCCACCCGCAAGTATCACTCCCGCAAACAACGCCCACCCTACCATACCGAAACCGACCGACTTGACTTCGCTCTCGCCCATGACCTCATGCAAAGCGATAAGGATTCCCGCGTTGTATGACCCCAGAAAACCTGGGGTGGGAACAACCGTAATAAGAATGGATATCATCACGATAAGAATAAGCAGGGAGGAAATGGTCTTGTGTTGCAGATCGAAGGCATAATAAAGCGGAAAAAATGCAACACTATTGCACACCCAAATAAGGGCCGAATATACGGTAATTTTTACCAACGACCCAAAGTTTTTGACGACCTCACAACCGGCAGCAAATTCCTCAATAAGGTATTCAATTTTATTTGCCCACTTTTCAGGTAGAAAACCTGTAAACCAGTGAACCAGTTTCATCAACATGGGTTTATGGCTTAACAAAAGATAGATGAAGACAATGAACGCTACGGTCGCCAACAGGCAGACCTGACCAAACTTCATCGCCATCTCTTGTACCGAGAATCCTGAAAATTTGAAATCAGACGAAAAAGCACTCGCTTCGAACCAGAAGACCCAAACAAAAATCAGCAAGAGCATTATCAGGTCAAACAATCGTTCCATAACAATCGAAGCAAACGCGGCGGAAAAGGTAATGTCATATTTTTTAGAGAGAAGGTAAGGGCGAAGTATTTCAGCGGCACGAGCTGGAAGAAAGGTTCCCATAAACCCTACCATCATGGGAGAATACAATCCGCTAACATCCATTTTCATGGAAGGCTCCAAAAGAACTTGCCAGCGATAGGCCCTGAAAACATATCCCAAAATAACAATTAAAATCGCCGGAATTAAATATATATGATCCATCTCTCTGAACGATGTAATCACTTCGCTCAAGGATACATTGCGCAGGGTGTAGTAGAGTGCGACCAGAGCTATGGTCAGTCCTAAAATAAGTTGCTGATGTTTTTTCAAGGCAGGTCCGCCAGGATAGTTTTGGCTGTTTGGATGTCTTTCTGAATCTGTTCGACCAATTGGTCGGCCGACTTAAACTTTATTTCACTTCGTATACGACGGATAAATACAAGTTCTATTTCCTGTCCATATATTTTTTCATCGAAATCAAAAATATGCGCCTCAACACTTAAGGTATCACGATCAAAGGTGGGATTAAAACCGACATTTACCACACCATTATATTTTTTACCATGATGTTTGATCCAAACAGCATAAACTCCTGTTCCCGGTATTTTTACCCGACTGGTGTCCAGATTGGCCGTTGGAAACCCAATGGATTGCCCTGTCTTATAACCATCTATCACCGGACCGGGAATAGAATAATATCGGCCTAGAAACTCTCCGGCCGCGCCCACTTCTCCGTCCTCAATAAGCTCCCGAACACGGGAACTGCTCACAAGGTGTCCGTTGAGTTTGACCGGGTCGACAATATGCGTTAGAAACCCGTATTCTTCTCCCATTTGCTTGAGGTAACGAACCGTTCCTTCGCGTCCTCTGCCGAAAGCATAGTCGAATCCGACCACAACCTCCTTAGCCCCGATGCGCTCGCCCAGAATATCACGGGCAAAATCCCTGGGGTGCTGATCGGCAAATTTACGAGTAAAATCAGCGCAGATCACCAATTCAATTCCGCACTCCTGGATCAATTCCATCTTTTTATGAAACGTTGTCAGCATGGGTGGCACCCGATCCGGCGCCAGGACTTTGAGCGGGTGCGGCTCAAAGGTAAGCGCGACTGGCGTTCCTCCATTCGCTTTGGCCAGTTCAGCGGCTTTTCTAAAAAGGATTTGATGCCCCACATGCACACCATCAAAATTACCGATGGCAACAACCGGATAGGGGATCGAGCCTGTAATGTTTTTCGTACCGCGAATTATGTTCATTACTTATTTCTACCTTAAAATACCTGCGCAAAAGCACTCACAGTGTCTCTGGTCTGGTAGCAGTGGAAATCCAAAGGTTTGTCTGATAGAATGCAACTGTTCCAAAAATACCTTAAATTTATGGAGTCGTCTCATGTTTGATATTGGCTTTTTTGAATTGCTAATCATTATGGCCATCGCGGTGGTCGTTATCGGACCACAAAATCTACCCCGCCTGGCCAAATCCATTGGCAAGGGTTGGGGCGAATTCCAGAGAACCTTCGATGACCTTAAAAAAGATGTCATGGACGAAGCGGAAGGCCTGAAGCAATCGGTCAACATCGATAAACTGGAACAGGATATCGGGTCGGCAACTAAAATTGATGTCGACGTTAACCTTAATATGGACGACATCAACTCCGATTCCAAGCCATCGGATTAGGTAATATCCTGAACTTCCATTTAAAAAGAATCCCGGAAGGTCTGCACGCTTGATAAGCTCTATCTCATTTCATCCCTTCATATCACATTTTCCCGCGGCCTTGTTGTTCGCGGGTCTGTTACTTTTGTTTCTCGCACATAAAAAAGGAAAACGTGACGACACTGGAGCGGCTTCTTTTAATCTTAGCATGGGATTTATCGCCGCTCTGATGGCTGATTTTTCTGGAATGATCTCCGTTGACATGACCCCTCAATCTACGGTGGATGTTCTCGGTCATCAAGGATATTCTTTTCTCGTCACGGCACTTTTCGCATTCGCTCTTGGCTGGTCCTATACCAAACCTTTCTCCAGTACTGCGCTGTTCATATACCTGGCCTGCACTCTGGCCATGCTGGCAAGTGTTTTCTCAGGATACCAACTGGTGTTTTCATAACGGACCCGTAAATTGTTTTCTCAGGACACCTTGCTGTTTTATTACCCACCCACCGGTAGATTAAATCTATGAACCAGTTCGCCCCCATAGTAACCCGCGCCCAGCACGGCTAACAATCCTGCCACCAAAAAGAAATAATAGACCATCTTGCCCCAGGTTCTGTCACAAAACCTGGACAGCAACATCACTCCCAAAAATAAGAAAACCGTTGAGAATGCAAAAAGTATGTGGCTGGACAAAAATGGTTTAAATTCATCCTTTGCTTCAATACTCATTACGCCCAGAAACCCCACCACCGCAACCGGAAGTGAACACCAGAATCCAAGCCGCACATTAAACGCTCCTGCCTGGGCGACGGAATTTTCTCCGCGCAGGTTGCCGTACAATTCAAATAAAACTCCACTCACCAGCAGACCTACCGGAAAGTGAACTAACAAAGGATGTAGCTTGGCAAAAAACATGTGAAAGCTATTATTTATTGGAGTCGCGGCGGCGGCATAATTCGGAAAGAACCACTCCTGCCGCGACCGAAACATTGAGCGATTGAATCTTTTCCGCGCCCGATATTCGCACCACCTGATCACAGCGTCTTTTTACGCCATCCGAGAGACCTTCCTGCTCATTTCCAAAAACCACAACACAGGGAAACCGCACCTCCACATCATACAGCGACTGTTTTGCATCGAGGTCCGCGCCCAGGACAAATACATTGCGGGACATGAAATCGCGTAGCGCCGATGCCAGGTTGGTCGATTGGAAAATGGGAGTCACTTCCATCGCCCCTTCTGCGGTGCGCGCGGCGGACGACGTTAACCGGGCCTGACCTTCTTCATTTGAAACCACCAACCCATCCGCACCAAAAAATGCGCAGGTCCGTAAAATCGCTCCCAGGTTGTGGGTATTCCCCACACGATCCAGAGCGACAGCAATTCCTTGTCGCCTGAGTCCTCCTCTAATAAAAGGGTGAATCGGCGATGGCTCCAGCGGTCGAACCACCATGACCACACCTTCATGATGAGTAGCGGATGCTACTTTATTCAAGGATTCGACATCCAACTCTCTATAAGGGAGTTTATGGTCGGCGCACCACTTTTTTATAGCTCCAAGTTTAGCGGAACGCTTCTTGGAAAAAAATAAACGACAAAGATCCTGCGGGCGATTCTCAAAAAACCGCAGGCACGTGTTCCAACCGTACAAGGTAAACTCTACATCTTTGCGACGAGGTTGCGATGACGCTGATTGATTTGTCATATAGTTTGTACTTGAATCAGAAAATTATTATCTGGAAGGACCTGAGGCATGTTCCAGGCTACCTCATTTTTGAATAAATCGTCGGTTCATCATCCAGTCTTTGGGCCAGAAGATCGATTACAGTGTCTTTTACCTTGTTGACCAGTCTGAGATTGGGGCGGCTGATCATTTCTCCATCCATTTTAAGCACAACAACTTCACCCTTGGCAACTATGTTTGTCGTGCGACTTCGTTTGGAAAAAAAGTATCTCGTTAAAACGTTCAAGCGCCTTTTCGAATTCCACAACGATTTTCTCCCACACTTAAGGACTACCGCTATCGCCTCTTTCTGCCGAGTAACTATTGGACGGATTAACCATGACCGCCCGCCATAAAAGTTTCGGTCGCCTCGAATTTGGGTTGCGGCAAGTGCGCAACTTTTTCAAAAAACTCGCGGGCACTTTGCCGTATTGCATCTACTGTCAGCAAATGGTACATGGCTCCACGAAATGCCGCCGCTCCCGGATAACCGTAAACCAGCCAGGAAGCAAACTTGCGTAAATAGATAAGCGTATTACGCACATCGTATTCATCTCTTAACAGCTCAAGGTATCGGTCCAGAACAGCACAAGGCCCTTCGGTGTCACTCGGATCAAAACCCACGCACTCTTTAAATATCCATGGATTCCGCAACGCACCACGACCTATCATCACCGCATCGACACCTGATTCTTTTAACAATTTTTGAGCTTGCCCTGCGGTGCGTATATCACCGTTGCCAACGATGGGAAGTTTGGCCTTCCGCTTGGCCTCCGCAATCAAATCCCAATCGGCCTTCCCGTCATATCCCTGAGTACGTGTTCGCCCGTGTATTACCACCCATTCGCAACCCGAGTTGTAGGCCGCAGTGACACATTCGTGAATGGTCAGTTCCTCGGCACTCCACCCGGTACGCATTTTAACGGTAAGTGGAAGGTCTATTCCATTTTTGATTTTTGTTAAAAATGTTTCCAGATAAGCCGGGTCGCGCATTAACGAGGCTCCGCATCCCTTCTTCACCACCTTTTTCACCGGACAGCCCAGGTTGATGTCCACGAACGCGGCACCTGCTTCTTTAACAAAATGCGCCGCGTTAATTATATCTTCTTCCGACTCGCCAAAAAGCTGAATCCCCACCAGGCTTTCCGCGTCACGATGAACGGCTATCATCTTATGGGTTTTACCAGAGTTATAGAGAAGTCCTTTTGCGGACACCAATTCCGAAACCAAAATCCCCGCTCCCATTTCGTCCATCAACTGACGGTAACAAATGTCAGTAATACCCGCCATAGGTGCCAGCCAAAATGGGTTACGAACTCTGGCAATCAACCCCTCCTGCAGTGACTCTGCTGGAAGTGTGTCCCTGTGGTTCACAATATGCGAACTTGCTCGATTCATTTTTCTTTCTCTAAAAACGGTTGAAAATGTTCAGGGCTGCTTGCGGTCAATTCTATTTTTGTATCAAAACACTGAAACCGCATACGTCTATGGTGCAAACCAAACTTCTGATTGCAAACTTTTTCACCCTGACCATAAACGGAATCGTTATAGATGGGAAGCCCTACACTCGCCAGATGAACCCTGATCTGGTTAGTGCGCCCGGAACGCGGCGTTACTTTCAGTAAAGAACGTTCACCGATTGATGCCAGCCATTCCACATCCGTCTGCGCCGATTGGGAACGAAGGATATCCTTGCCGACAAACCGCTTCGATCCTTTCAATCTGCCAATGGGTTTATCAATGCTAAATTGTTTGGCTTGAGGAATACCTTCCACCAGCGCGAGATACTCTTTTTCCACCCGGTTCTGTTTAAACTCCCGCATGAGAAAAGCCGCCGCTTCGCGGGTCCGTGCGAATACAATGATTCCGGTCGTCGTCACATCCAATCTTTGAATCGGACGCGGCACTTCACCTGGATAAACCTGCTTTAAAACTTCGGTCATTGAATTTTGAAAATACCGTCCGCAGGGATGAACCGGAATCGGTGCGTTTTTATTAAAAACGCGGACCATTTTATCCTGATAAATCATATCTAATGTACGGTCCACCGCCGGTTCCGTTCGCAAACCCGCTTGAGTCACCGTGAGGTCGCTCGCGCTCAATTGCTGACCGAGCATAGCCGTCTTGCCATTGACCTCTATCTTGCCGGCAAGTATCTGACGTGACCACTCTTCTTCATCCTGATAAGAGAATCGTGTGGCAAAATACTTTTCGATGGAAAAACCATCGTATTGAGGAGGAACATGCGACCGATAAACCTGCTCGGTAGGGGGAATCGTGTGTAATCGGTTCATAACTCGATCAAGTCTGGGGGCAGATTATTAAGGGTACCTTTAAAAGTTTTCATGGTCGCTGGGACAAGGTGGGCCTGTGGGTTGCGTGGAACAACATATCGCATTATTAGAGACCCTCTCTTAGAAACTGACGGCAATTTTTATTCGACGATCAGTTCCATTGCGGATTCACCGGGGCCTTGGTGAGGTACTGATATTTTTCTCCAAGAGAACTGACCACTTCAGGCCAGACCATATCTTCCTGACCGATAAAAACAAATCTTTCCTCTGCATCCTGTATGAGCCAGCTTTTTTGCTCCATTTCTCCAGCTAACTGACCGCCAGCCCATCCTGAATAGCCCATATAAAAACGAATATTCTGCTCCGGGTTTTCAATCGTTGGATAAACCGCTTCAAGGGTTTCCAGGTTGCTCCCAAGATATACCCCGGTGCAGATTTCTTCCAGGTCCTCAATCTTGGTGAAAGAACGACAAAGAAAAAAGACCGCCGACTGGGAAACCGGTCCGCCTACATAAACTTTTGCATTGTAAGCCTTAAGAGTATCAATGTGGGAAAACAGTTCCGACGCGTTCAACGTGGCAGTGCGGTTGATGACCAAACCAAACGACCCCTGCTCGTCGTGGTTGCATAACAAAACCACGGTCCGCGAAAAATTTGGATCAGGTAAAACCGGGTTGGCAATAAGCAAGGAACCTTTGCCGTATTTTTTATTTGTAAAATCGTCAGGGAATTCCATTACTGATATAATTTATAGATTCAGCGACTGAAGCTTGCGAAAGTTGTGTCCGGCCCTTGCATCTTCCTTTGCCTCCATCGAAGTAAAGTTGTTATCCATATAAAGCGAGACCAGATTTGGAAACGCTTTGGATACAGCCAGTGCCATCATACCTCCGTCTCCGATCTCATTCTGAGCCAGATCCAACTCCTCCAATTGGCTCAAAACGTTTTCTTTGGCCAGAATCTTCACGCCCTCATCCTTGACTAAATTCCGATACAGGTTCAGTGTTTTGAGTTTCGTTAAAACCGTTGAACGACAAATCGCACGGACACCTTCAGGACTCAAATCATTGCCCCCCAACTCCAGCCATTGAAGTTTAGCGAATACAGGGGACGCGGCCAGCAGTTTCGCGCCTTCATCGCCAATGCGATTTCCTCCAAGGTTCAGGCGTTTCACATTGGACAGTCGTTCATCCTTCGTAAAAACAGCCATTCCGTTGATGCCAACGCAGTAACCCTTGAGATCAAACTCTCTTCCGTTGGGGGAAAGATGTTCCGCAACGATTTTATCCATCGTTTGCTGTAGTTTTTCCCCAACCAATCCACAAGGCTCGGCGGGTTTATATATGTCAAAATGGGAAATAGATGGCATAATAACCTCTTTAATCAGTAATTGGCACCGCACTCCGCCACGGAGCATCACGAAAATCCGGTCAAGAATGACCTAAAGAACCAGAAATATTGATGTTAAGGGCAGATAATGCGACGATATTTTTGTATACAGGCTATTATAAGGTTGACAGAAAATCAATTATATTTTAAATTTTCGAGTTTCACCAAGGGGGTATGTGATGGAGTTGGATTTTGAAAAAATGGATGGGCTTATTCCCGCCATTATGCAGGATGCCGAAACCGGAAAGGTTCTGATGCTGGCGTATATGAATGAAATCGCCTGGAATAAAACATTGGAAACCGGAAAAGCATGGTTCTACAGTCGGTCAAGAAATAAACAATGGATGAAGGGCGAAGAAAGCGGCAACGTCCAAATCGTAAAAGAAGTCTTTGTCGATTGCGATAACGACACGGTCCTTCTTAAAATAGAACAAGTGGGTAAAGCAGCCTGCCATAAAGGTTATGAAAGTTGCTTTTTTCGCAAACTCAACGGCGAAGTAAAAATCGTCGACGAAAAAGTTTTCGATCCCGATAAAGTGTATAAAAAATCTTGAAAACGAACTCTTAATAATGTTCTGTTTACAGTTTTTCTATGAGCAGATCATTTGAGTTCGCCTTTTTAAAACCCTATTCATAAAGAAAGTAATCCATGAGCGGCAACGTATTGAAACTCGGTATTCCCAAAGGAAGTCTTGAAGAAGCTACATGTAGCCTGTTTGCCAAAGCTGGCTACATCATCAAAATCAAAAGTCGATCTTATTTCCCGACCATTGATGACGATGAAATCGAATGCATGCTGATTCGCGCGCAGGAAATAGCGCGCTATGTTGAAAACGGCGTTCTCGATGCAGGGTTGACGGGAAAAGACTGGGTTCAGGAAAACAGAGCCGATGTCGTTGAAATTGCCGACCTGGTTTATTCCAAGACTTCATCACGGCCTGTTCGCTGGGTGCTTGCGGTGCCTAACGATTCATCCATCCAGTCGGTTAAAGACCTGCAAGGCAAACGTATCGCGACCGAGGCTGTCAACATGACCGTCGATTACCTGAAAAAACATGGCGTGACGGCGGAAGTAGAATTTTCCTGGGGAGCCACCGAGGTCAAGCCGCCGAAACTGGTCGATGCTATTGTTGAGATAACTGAAACGGGAAGTTCGCTCAGAGCCAACAACCTGCGTATCGTTGAAACCCTCATGGAGTCAAATACCAAGTTTGTCATGAACAAAGAGGCACACGCCAACCCCTGGAAAAAACAGAAGGTTGAACGGCTCGTTCTTATGCTCCAGAGCGCAATGGCGGCTAACGGGCAGGTAGGGCTCATGATGAATGTGCCTAAAGACAAACTGGACGATGTCATGAAAATTCTTCCTGAAGGCAAAAAACCCACCATTGCCGAGTTGACCGACCCTAACTGGATGGACCTCACGGTGATTCTGGAGGAGAAGCTGGTTCGTGAAATAGCCCCCGACCTGAAAGCAATTGGTGTTGAAGATATTGTCGAGTACTCCATCAACAAGATCATCCACTGAGGAACAAGCTCGGCGGATATCAAACCGTTGCCGGTTATGAATAAAGATCCGGAAAATTCATCGTCTGAAGACGACCCCCAAGAGCCACTGGAAGACTCTTTCAGTCTTTTCCTCTCGCCTGAAGACAGTCCCCAAGAGCCATTACAAAACTCTGTTACAGAGTCCCAGGAGCTACTGGAAAACTCTGTCACAGAGGAAAAGACTGGCGGAGTAGGGTGGCTGTTGTTTTTATTTCTACTTGTAGCAGGAGGTGGCGGCGGCTATTTCTACATCCAGGAAAAGGGCATTGAAATTCCAAATAACCTGCCCTTTGGATTAAACAAATATCTTCCAGTAACTGCTCAAAAAGCGTCCGAACCACAGCCTGCGACTGAGAAAATAAAACCCGCGGGACCTGTCATCGAAGAAAAAACCGTTTCAGAGGTTGCAGAAACTGTTGATACCCAGCCCGAAGAACAACCTGTGGCTGAAAAAATAATCACGCCGCCATCACCAGAGACTCATGAGGAAGTGCCGCCTGTCAGCGATGAAATCGTAGCAGAAAAAACAGAAGAAGTGATCGCAGAGGAGGAGGTAGACCCTGAGCCACAGATGCAAATTTCACCCTCACCTCATTTCCCCACAAAGCCCCAACCCACGTTTCAGAAAAACCCGCGCCAGGAAACTCCTCCGCAAAGAAGCAGAGAAGTCCAGACCTACCTGAATTTTATTGAAGACATGGGAAACAAATTCATTGAGCTGATCAAAGAAGGATGGGATCGCCTACTGGCCCTGATTCCCCAGCAATAAAAATAAACTCTCCCCAGCCTATTTTTTTAAAGAGTTCTTTGCGTAATCCAGAATTTTGAGGAGCGATCTGCTAAACAAACCGGAAGGAAATTTTTTCGGGGATGATTCTGTGCTCATGGCAAAGGTTGCTGAAATGGGTGAGTCCATTCATCTCCTCTGCGCCCAAGTCGTAGCGGATTTTGTTTTCGAGATAATCCTCCAGAACATGAGTATCGACTTCGGCTAACTCCGTGTGAGCACGCACAATCTCTTTAATCCGCTCCCGGCCTTCACTCTTTGCCTGCTGGATAAAGTCCTGCCTGACGCGGTCCAGATCGACTCCCTGACGCACCGCCACCACTGCGTGAACAAAAGGTTTGCCTGTCTGCCGGAACCATTCCTCACTAAGGTCGTAAACGGTGATACCGGAACCCAGATCGCCCAATGTCAGCGCCCGGTCCCCTATAATAAGAGCGGCGGAGTGTTCAGCCAGCATTGACGCGGGATCGGGAGCAACGGGATGAATTTCAGTATCCGCAGGGAAGGGAAATAAAATTTTAAGAAGGGCAATCGAGGTTCGCGAACGAAGGTCTACCGCAACTGATGTGATTTCGGTCAGTGGTTTTTTCGCCAGCAGTAATACGGTTCCCACCGGGCCGCGTGAGGCGATGCACACATCCGGTACCAGACGATAGTCATCCGCCGACTTAAAATATTCTACCGAAGGGATCATTGCCAAATCCACATCGCCGGATTTAAGTCTATCCGCGAGTGCGGAAGGCGTGTCGGTCACTATTTGGAATCCAACAGTAGACGCTTTTTCCTTAAGCGGCACAAGAAGAGGGCAGGCGTTCAGGAAATCGTGGATACCAAATTTGAGTGTGGGTTGAGTCGCCATGGAAATAAAAAAAGGGGTGAAGGGCGCATCGGCCCTCCACCCCTTTAAAGAATGATCTTAGCAGTAAGTGCTCTTATCAGATAAACATGGGTGCCAGCACCAGGGAAACGATGGACATCAGTTTAATCAAGATGTTCATCGCTGGTCCGGAAGTATCCTTGAGTGGGTCGCCCACGGTATCGCCAACAACCGTTGCGTGATGGGCTTCGGAACCTTTGCCGCCCAACTTACCACCTTCGACATATTTCTTGGCATTATCCCAGGCACCGCCACCATTAGACATGAAGAGTGCCAGCAAGACACCCGTCAGTGTCGCACCCATAAGCATCCCACCCAGAGCCTCGGCTCCCAGCGCAAAACCCATCAAGATTGGCATGGTGAAGGCAACCACTCCCGGCATAATCATCTCCCTGAGAGCCGCCTGGGTACTGATGTCGATACAACGAGCGCTGTCTGGTTTTCCTGTGCCTTCCATGAGACCAGGAATTTCCCTGAATTGTCGGCGAATTTCCTCAACCATCTGGAAAGCGGCCTTGCCCACAGATTTCATGGTCAGTGAAGCCACAAAGAAGGGAATAATACCGCCAATGAAAACCCCGATGACCACTTCAGTCTGGGTAATGTCGATAGATGTGATGTTAGCCGCCTGGGTAAAAGCTGAAAACAAGGCCAGCGCAGTAAGAGCGGCGGAACCGATTGCAAAACCTTTTCCGATAGCGGCAGTCGTGTTGCCAACCGCATCTAGTCCATCAGTGATCTTGCGAGTGTCATCACCCAGTCCGGCCATTTCAGAGATACCGCCCGCGTTATCCGCGATAGGCCCGTATGCGTCCACCGACATGGTGATACCCACCGTAGCCAGCATTCCCACCGCGGCCAGAGCCACACCGTAAAGTCCTGAGAAGCTTGCGCCAAAGTATATTGCAATTGCAATGATGATGACTGGTATAACAACGCTTTCCAACGCAACCGCAAGGCCGGTGATCATAACGGTAGCGACACCGGTTTTACTCGACTCTGCTATTTCTGTAACCGGAGACCCCGCCGTGTAATATTCCGTAACGAGTCCAATCGCAATACCGGCAAAACAACCAACGGCAAGCGCGATGAACACGCCTGATGGCAAACCCATAACCTTGATAATAAAGAACGCGACAAACAACATCGCGCCCGCGCTCACGAAGGTACAATTACGAAGCGCCGCTGAAGGGTCCTGATCTTCCAGAGCATCCATAGCCCGGATACCCATGATCGAAGCAATCAAACCCACCATGGCAATAATGATCGGAAGCGCCATGTACTCAAATTTCATAGTAGTCATGCCCGCACCAATAACAACGGTAGCAATCATCGAACCGACATAGGATTCAAAAATATCCGCGCCCAAACCTGCGGTGTCGCCAACACAATCGCCCACGTTGTCGGCGATAACACCCGGGTTTCTAGGATCGTCCTCAGGAATGCCCGCTTCAACTTTACCCACAAGGTCAGACCCGACATCCGCTGTTTTAGTATAGATACCGCCACCCACACGGGCAAAGAGAGCGATGGAACTGGCACCCATGGCAAACCCACCGATAGCAGAAATCGAATCGCCTCTGGCGAACAACAGGAAGAGTCCACCAACTCCCAGCAATCCAAGACTGGCGACACTGAGTCCCATAACCGCACCACCATTAAAAGCTATATTGAGTGCCTTCGCCTGTCCGCCTTCTGCGGCGGCCTGCGAGGTACGTACATTAGACGTTGTTGCGGCATTCATTCCGAAGAATCCAGCGAGCATGGAACAACCTGCGCCCAAACCATAGGCAACGGCCGTCCACAAACCTATCCAGAATCCTTTTTGCGAGGAAATAACTATCAGGAGCAGAATAAAAACTGCGCCCACAAAATAACCAAGGATTTTGTATTCCCGTGACAGAAAAACCATCGCGCCTTCATGGATGGATTCTGCAATTTCTCTCATTTTCTCACTGCCATCAGATTGTTCGTCAACCTTTTCATAAATTTTCCAGGCCACGATCAAGCCGAAAAAACCAAACACGACCGCAAAGTATGAATAGTTCTGCGACACGTCCAGGGTAGCCATGAAAATATAGCCCACCATAGCGATGATGAGAAATATCAACTCTCCTTTATACTCCTTTACCATTCTCCGTTTTCCTCCGTTTGATGATTGCGTTTATTCATTTCCGCGAGCGTTTCTTCGACTTTACGCACCGCCTCTTCGACGGCCTCGTTGAGAAGTTGGGTTTCCCCTTCCGTAAACGCGGTCAATACATAATCGACGATATCGTCCGGGTCCTCGGGTCGACCGATTCCCACGCGAACGCGGAAAAACTGGTCGGTTCCCAATCGTTCGGTGATAGACCGAATTCCTTTTTGACCGGCATCGCCACCCTTAGTTTTCATCTTGATCTTGCCCAGCGGCAGGTCTATGTCGTCATGAACCACAAGAACTTGTTTGGGCAAAATCTTCAAAGCGGAAACAAGCGACTTGACCGCCTGCCCACTATTGTTCATATAGGTCATTGGCTTGGCAATCATGACCTGACAGCCCCCTATTTCTCCTTCACCATAGAGAGCCTTGTGCTTGTTCCGGGCGAGCTTAACCCGGTGTTTCTCTGCCAGATTATCGGCAACAAGAAAACCGATGTTATGACGCGTCAACTCGTAACGCGGGCCGGGATTGCCCAGGCCAATAATTAAATACGCCTTGGATATGGTCAGCCCTCTTTCTTAGGCGATTCTTCTTTGGCGGCTGGCTCATCACCTTCAGCCGCTGTCTCACCCTCTGCCTCTTCTTCTTCAGCTTTCTCTTCCTTAACTTTTTCAAGATAGACGCTGACAATAGCCTCCGTGGGCCGGTGCAAAACTTTTATCTTGTCCGAAAGGTTAAGGTCAGACATGTGAATCACCTGTCCAAGCTCAACATTGGTCATATCTACGTCAACAGACTCCGGAATATCAGCCGGTAGACATTCTACGTGGAGGGCTTTAGTCACCTGATTGACCAGACCGCCCATTTTTTCTCCGGCAGATTTTCCAATCAGGTTCACAACAACGTTGACCTTGACTGCTTTTGTGACATCCACTTCCAGAAAATCCACATGCACCCAGGTCTCCCTGAGCGGATGGCTTTGATATTCTTTTATAATGACTTTACGTTGCTTGTCTCCATCTACATCAAGATCGATCAATGCGTTTTGCCCTTTAGAACTTAATATAGTGTCCAGATTTTTAGGACAAATCGACAAAGAAAGATTATCTTTTAGTCCATACAAAACAGCAGGAATCTCATCTTTTTTTCGCACCTCTTTAGTCGCCGTCTTACCCGTTTTCTCTCTTACTTTTCCACTCAATACATCAGACATTTTTCTCTACTCCCTCTAAATCAAATAATGAACTCACCGAGGTTTCGCGATTAATTCGCAAAATGGCCTCACCCAACAAGGGTGCCACGGATAAAATTTTAATTTTCGCATTGTTTTTCATTCCATCACGTACCGGAATCGTGTTGGTCGCTACGATGGACTTAATTTCTGACTTGGCGATGCGGTCCAACGCCGGGCCAGACAACACCGCATGGGTGCAGCAGGCATGAACTTCACGCGCGCCTGCTTCCACCAGGGCGGCGGTACCTTCCACAAGAGTACCCGCAGTGTCGATCATATCGTCAATAACAAAGCACACCTTACCTTGAACATCACCAATGATGTTCATCGCCTTGGCTTCATTGATCGCTTCCCTTCGCTTATCAATAATCGCCAGGTTCACTCCCAAACGTTTCGCAAAAGCCCTGGCTCGCTCCACACCTCCCGCGTCCGGAGAAATAACCACCATATCGTTTATGTTTAAACCTTCCAGATAAGGGATCAATACCTTCATCGCAAATAGATGATCCACCGGAATGTTAAAGAACCCTTGTATCTGCCCCGCATGAAGGTCTACCGTCAACACGCGATCTGTTCCCGCAGTCACCAGCAAATCTGCCACCAACTTTGAAGTGATGGGAACTCTGGGCTCGCTTTTTCGATCCTGACGCGCGTAACCATAATAAGGAATCACCGCTGTAATGCGTCGAGCTGAAGAACGCCTGAGGGCATCTATCATTATCAACAACTCCATCAGGTTGGTGTTTCCCGGATGACATGTCGGCTGAATTATAAAAACATCTCCACCGCGGACATTCTCCTCAATACGCACATAGATTTCTTCGTCGGAGAAATCCTTGATCACTGTGCGACCCAGCTCAATGTTCATGTACTTGCAAATATCTTTTGCAAGCTCTTCATTGGCCCGCCCTGAAAAAATTAATACCCTGCCGTTTAAATTCTGGTCCATTATGATGTTTGTGGCCTTTAAATTAAAAGTAACCTGCGTCATTATGGCTGGGGCGGGAGGATTCGAACCTCCGTATGCAGGCATCAAAAACCTGTGTCTTAACCGCTTGACGACGCCCCAATTTGTATTCTTTCTAAGTATCCGATCAATCCCGCGCCCAACAATCTGACATGCCCTGTCAAATTTTATCCCTATGCTCTTTTCCGGACCGGCCTGAAATCTTACTCACGGTCCGCTGTAATTCGATACTGATTGAATTTAAATAATGAAAAACTGAGGAGGAATTGGGATCATTAAATCTGTTTGACCATACACTCGCTATCGCTCGCAATTCAGAGTTTCCAAATTAGCTACCAGAGTTACTGATAATTCAGAATTTCCTCCGGAAAAAACTCGGAAAAACTTCCAATTGTTTCTGTAACAACGCACTCCCATTTCCCTTTTAAATCGGCACATGCAACCCTGACTTCATCCGGGTCATTAAAAATTCCAAACACCGTAGAACCACTTCCGGATAAAAGAACACCTAATGCACCTCGAGCCTTTAGCTCGTCCTTGATGATTTGAATTTCAGGAAACCTTTGAATAACAACTGGTTCCAAATCATTTTGTAGCTGAGACCCTAAGCTTGCGATGTCCGATTGGGATAGGATTTTCCGCAAAATGCTAATCTTATTTTCCCGTTTTGTCAACTTCAATTTTAGGTTCTGGTACACCCAGGAGGTGGCAATGGGAAATCCCGGAAAGACCAACAAAACCTGAAATTTAGCGCACGACGTCAAAACCTCCAACTGCTCTCCACGGCCCACCCCCAGCGCACAGGGCGAAGTGAGAAAAAAAGGGACATCGGAACCCAGTTCAGCGGCCAGAACCGCCAGCTTCTCCCGGCTCATATTTAAATCCCACAAACGGTTCAGGCCCATGAGCACACCCGCGGCATTGCCACTGCCCCCTCCCAGTCCGGCACCAAATGGAATATTTTTTTTCAGGCGGATACGCACTCCCAGATTTTCAACCCGGCAGGTTTTCTGCAACAGCAGGGCCGCCTTACACGCCAGATTAGTCTCATCGATGGGAATTCCCGGTGTATCGCATTCCAACTCGACACCGGAGGACGATGACTCTAATTCCAGTTCATCGTACAAAGACACCATTCGCAAAATCGTTTCCAGTTCGTGGAATCCATCTTCTCTTTTTCTAAGAATATGCAAACCCAGGTTGACTTTGGCCGGAGTTTTAAAATGTAGCTTCATATTTGTTCACATCAGTTCACTAGTTCCGATGCTAACTGAAACGCATCGGGGGGCAATCCTTGATTAATAACAGGGTCTGAATATTTTACTAAAACCGTTTCACCCCTGTCTTTAAGTTCGATTAAAATCTTGTGGGCAAAATTCAATTGGCCCACTTTCTGGTAATCGTCCCAATACACTTTATACATTTCTTGACTGCCCCGAAACCGTGTTACCGATTTGGGCAGCAGTGTGTAGGCATCGATTTCAATATCCACCCGTTCTTTGGTTTCCCGGTCTATCGTCTCAATTCGGTAAACCGTTTGATCGGTATCCCATTGTGCGTCCTTTACCTGCAAGTGGAAAAAACGGGGTATGCCTCCTGAAAACACGCTGATGTATTCTGTGAAGTTAAGGTGCGTCCCCAGCACCCGGCGCATGATGTCCCAAACTTCTTGTCCGTAAACAACCCGATTTACTCCAGGGTCATACATTAACGTCTTTCCATCTTCATAAATCAGGACGCCCAGAACCTGACGGAACAAACTATAGGTATCCACCCGAATTGCTTCGTTTCCTCTGACTAACAGCGCCTGACGGAAAGATTGATTTAAACGTTCTCCGGAAATTTTTGTGCGGACAAATGCTTTTACATCATGAATAGCCGATTGACGTGCCTCAAGTTGCGAAAACAGTGCGGGAAGGGATGGCATTTCCGGTTTCACTTCCGAAGAAATGGGCACCCTCTTAGACTGGCATGAAACAACAAAAATCAGCGCGCACCCTGTCACGCACAGGTATCGGGAAATTCGCATGAACATATTGGGTTTTAGATAAGGTTGAGGCAGGACCCGCAGTTTTTTTAAATTTTACAAGTTGCTGAAATGGTAACCTTCTCTTGCTAAAAATCGGTAATCACTGTTTTTAAAATTACCAATCATCAGAAGTTCTTTTAATTTTTATTCAGGAATTCTCGCGCCTCGCGAATCTTTTGTTCCAGATCTTTTAGATCGGGCAACTCACCGCTGGTGTCATTAATTTTCCCCCTGGTAAGAAAAAGGCTCGTCTTCCATGCCTTGCCAGCTTCTGAATAATTTTTCAAGGAAAAATGAATATCTCCCAAGTGGCTGTATAAAACAGGGTCGGGGGCGGTGTACACCATGGCCTTCTTTAATTCGTCAAGAGCCCTTTGCGATTCACCTTTCTTAAAGTAAATCCAACTCAGACTATCAAGGAAATATCCATTCCTGGGTTGAATGGAAAGAGCCTTATTTAAATGTCCGATTGCCTTGTCCAGTGATTTACCTTGAATGGCATACATGTAGCCCAGAAAATTATGCGCATTGGAGTGCATGGGATTAAGCTCTATGGAACGCTTCATATTATGTATTGCCCGTTCAAATCTACCGGTCCGCTCAAGAAGAGCGCCCAACTCGAAATAATAGGAATCTTTCTGCTCGTTCAATGAAATAGCTTTTTCAATTTTTATGATCGCTTCATCCAACTTATCAACGGACATATAGGCTAGAGCCAAGGAATGGTAGAGGGTGTCATTTTTCGGCTCTAAAGTTATAGCTTTCTCAAGCAACCGAATCGTTTCTTCGGGTTGTTCGTTCATGCTGTAAAAGCGGGCCGAATAAATCATCAGGTTCACCGACTCAGGCTCTAACTCCAGGAGAATGTCCATTTCCTCGATGGCTTTGTCAACTCGACCAAGAATTTCATAAACACGCCCAAGCACCATAAGAACTTCTTTGGTTTGCTTTCTGGCCCGAATCAACTGAAACTCATCAAGCGCTTTCAGGTAAACTGCCTGCTCGTAATAAACGGCTCCAATCCTCATATGGACTTTTGGTTTGTCCAGCAGGTCTTCCGCCGCTAACCGATACTGGCTGGTACCCACATCCACTGGCGTCATTGAATCTCTCATACCGGTGATGCGCTCATGGATTTTTTTGTTTAAAGGGTCCAACTTTAAAAGAATTTTATATTCTCTCGCGGCCTCAGTGGCATTTCCCAGCTTCTCCCAAACCCAGGCTAAAAACTCGCGGGTCCGTAAAAGATTGGGGCGCAATTCCAGCGTCTGGCCTAAATGGTTTTTCGCTTCTTCCAATTTGCCCGAAAGGATATTCATCCTTGCCAGATAGTGGTACCCCAAAGGATTTGCCGGTTCTACCTGAACCACCTGTTGGTACATATCCGCGGCAAGGTCGTGTTTTTTGAGTCGTTCGTAAATCGTACCGCTAAGAAGAAAGGCTCTCGCTGAACCTGGCTCGGATTGAATAACGCGCTGATAATGCGTGAGCGCCCTTTCGTACTCTTCTCGTCCGTCAAGAATATCTCCCATCATCATATTCAGTTCAGGGTTTGTGGGGAAGTGGTGCAAAGACTCTTCCAAAACCTTGA
>Ga0066863_10000472_pt1 | contig 19344 bp, 19 predicted proteins | sample ETN02SmetaG_2_FD_65495 | JGI IMG/M metagenome (GOLD analysis project Ga0066863, IMG submission 65495) | Marine microbial and viral communities from oxygen minimum zone, Eastern Pacific Ocean - ETNP2014F10-02SV253 | ecosystem: Environmental > Aquatic > Marine > Oceanic ...
CAAAGAAAATGCAATTAAAACGTTTTGAAAAGAGAGCCCAAGATCCCTTAAAACAGTATAAATTATCACCGGTAGACATGCAAGCACAGGAATTATGGGGTGAGTATACTATGCGTAAGTTTCAGATGCTTCTTGAGACAAATACAACTTTATCTCCTTGGATTGTAATAAGATCAGATAATAAGAAAAAAGCGAGAATAAATTGCATGAAATATATACTTTCTAGATTAGATTACGAAGGTAAAATCGCAGACACTGAACTAGAAATAGATCCTAAGATAGTGATAAACGGAATTGATGAGATTAAGCTAATGGAAGGCAATTTATCTAAACCACACAAATTACCCGGTTAAGGGGCCAATTTCATTTCCGATAAAAAGAACAATAGTGGCACTTACTGTAATTAGTACATTATCATCAATAGGCCCATATTCGTATCTTTCTACAATGGTGGCTACAATGGCAGCTATAATCCCCCAAATAGGCAAAGAAGGATCAGATAGTCCGCCTAGATAATAACCCATTGGAATACACACTATGGCCATGAAAACATTCCCAATTGGATTTTTAGTTCTATATCCAAATTTTATATTCCTTGCAATGCCAGTTACACCATCTCCAAATGCCATAAAAAGCAAAGGAATAATTGCCAGATAAGGATCTCCTAGCAATTCCCAAATGATATATACAGACGCTCCAGCCATAAAACAAAAATTCACATCATTTTTATTGTCGTTTGTTTGAACCCAGTACAATAGATGTCCAGTATAATATGGAATGTAAGTTATAATCGTGAATAAAATACCGATATAAAGTGCATAAATGGGCTCACTTAGAATTGATGGAGCCATCATTCCGATTAACCCTCCACAGAACATGTGTAAAATTTTACGGTTATAGTAAATTGCAACATTTTCTTTCATGTTACGAGCCATCATAAATTCAAAAACCCATTTCGTACCAAATATTATGAATAATCCATAGACAACAATTGCAGAAATAAGGATAGTCTCTTTCATTACATAGTACCAGCAATGATTCTACTTAAGATAATACGTAAAAAGCGCAGTTTAATGTCCATTCATGCGTCCGTTTCATCTTGCTTTTCCTGTTGATAATCTTGCCACAACTCGCGATTTTTATACTGAAATATTAGGTTGTAAAGAGGGACGTAGTTCGGACCGATGGATTGATTTTGACATGTATGGCCACCAAGTAGTAGCTCATTTGATTGATAAGGTAGATGATGTACAGACAAATCCAGTTGATGGAGATGACGTTCCAGCTAGTCATTTTGGAGTAATTTTAGGAATGAAGCAATGGCATCAATTGTCTGAAAAATTAAAAGAATTAGGAATAGAATTCATTATTGAGCCCCATATTCGCTTCAAAGGAGAGGCAGGGGAACAAGCCACAATGTTTTTTCTTGATCCTTGTGGCAATGCTTTAGAATTTAAGGCATTTAATGATGATAAACAGATATTCGCTACCAATTAGCAACATCAAGTTTCCAGTTAATAATATCTCCATCTTGAAGTTGTAAATCTCCGGCCCCAATCATTGAATATTCACCATTGTGATAAAGCCCCCAATAATAAGAATCATCAGAAACTGAATCGATAGTATGTATGTATGGGCCAAAGGAATACCACGTTACATCTACTGAAAATCCTCCAATTTGTGATGCTAATATGGTTGCAGCATACGCAGAGGTGTCATTTTTTACAACTACATTGTCATAAGTAACAGAAGTAACATTTGTATTATTGAAAGTACTAACAAAGAAAGTTGCGGATTCATTACTCAAGTCTCCAAAATCAAAACTTACGGTTACATTGGCACTATTTGCAATAGGTTCGCGATATTTGTAAATTATTTCAGGTTCATCTTCTAGGGCAACAAAGCCACCCCAGGCAACCAAGTTCACAAGTACCAATGCTACGGCTATTTGCAAAGTATTTTCATTCATAATCTATAGTTCATTAGGCGTCTCTTTATTTATTTTATGCACAAATAATACAATTAGAATACAATCGTAATCTTTTTATATTATAGTTTAGTAGATTAGTTATGACAAGACGTTCAAGGTATGCCTTAACTAAAGTTTCAGCAGATCTTCCGGCCCCTCTAGTTCAGCAATTAGATGGGTGGAAAGAATCGATAGAAGGAATAAATCGCTCACAATTAATTTCAGATTTATTGAGATGGGCCTTAAATGAAGGCGCAGTCGATTCACTTTATCCTGAATGTGAACATGACCATAAACATGAAGTTGGAGATGATTGCGGCTGTGAATTGGGGTGCTGTTAGATGGATTCACAAACGTTAATTTTTGTTTTCGCAGTAATTATGTTTGTTGCAGTTGCAGCTTTTGGGTACATTCCGTTATCTATAGAATTGTCATCAGTTCGATTAAAACAATTAACGGCCATAGGCGCAGGCGTTCTAATTGCTTCAGCTTTTCTTGTTATAATTCCAGAGGCTTTAGAACTATTTGAAAGCCATAATGAAGATGAAGAGAAAATTGCAGGATCAGTTGCATTAGTAATTCTTGAAGTTGAACATGGAGACATAAATGCTACTGAAGCAATTGAAGAAATCGAAGAATTAATCGGCGGTCATGATTCTCATGAGCATGATGGTCATGAAGACGAACACGGCACTTCAGAAGAAACTCTTTCCAAGTCAATTCTCCACGTAATTGAAGAAGTAGAAGATGGTGAAATAAATGCTACAGCTGGACTACAAGAGATTGAGGATTTAGTTTCAGCAACATCTCATGAACATCATGAAGAAAGCCATGCAGATTTTACAACATTAGGAATAGCAATCTTAGCTGGGTTTGTATTGATGCTTCTTTTGGAAGTCTTTGGTCTACCTCATGCAGTACATCATGATGAAGACAAACATTTACTTGGACTTTCTGCAACTATAGGCTTAGTAGCTCACGCAGCTGCAGATGGCCTTGCAGTAGGCGCTTCAGTGTCTAGCAGTACGGAAACGGGCGCAATCGTATTTTTAGCAATAATGCTACACAAAGGCCCAGCAGCTTTTGGCCTTTCATCATTTTTAAAACATATCAATGTGGAAGCATCAAAGTCAAAATTATACCTGGTATTGTTTGCCCTCTCATCTCCAATAGTCGCTATTCTAACCTTTTTTGCACTTAAGGATACTTCATTGGCCACCGACGATAACATAGGCCTAGCGTTGCTTTTTTCAGCCGGTACTTTTGTTTATGTTGCTACCGTTGATGTTCTTCCTGAAGTACACAGCCATGATCATGATAATGACCCTCCAGTTTGGTTTGTTTTACTGGGCATGTTTTTAATATTTTTAACCACTTTAATTGGTCACGGACATTAAAATCACTAGGCCGTTTATTTTATATGTGGTCCTCCTCGATGTACAAGCATGGAAGGATACTGCGTAAAGTGCAAAGCTAAAAGAGAAATAGGTAACGGCGAAGAAGTCACAATGAAGAACGGTCGCAAAGCCATGAAAGGCAAATGCGGAACCTGTGGCACTGGAATGTACCGCATTCTCGGCAAAGCATAAAGTTAGTTAGTTAACTATATTTTAGCCAACAAGGTAGTTGCTACACTATCGATTTAATTATTGCGAAATGGTTGTATTGTAGTGTTAGCTGCTGCTCTATTTCTTCTTCAGTTTTATTCAACTAAATGTTTCTCAATTATTTTCATATTTCTTTTATTTGATTTCCAAAAGATATCAAATATGTCGCCAACAACGGGCACAATTCCAATTGTTGTATCTAATATTATATTAAAAATAATAGAAAGGATTGCACCTTTTGGCAATTTCATTTTGATTGCAGTTCTTAATATGTATAATGAGAATAAGCCCCCTACAAGATCTCCTCCTCCAGGAACTAATCCAATCAGCGCATCTATTCCAAATTTTATATTCGTTCCAGGAATCGTAAAACTTTCATCTAGATTTTTACTTAATTGTCTTAATCTGACAAGTTTTTCTTCTAAAATTTCGTTTTCTTCATGATTCATTTTATTTCCTCTGGTTAGTTAAAAAGTCCTTTATTTTATTTCGAAGCAATGGAGTTTCTTCGGGTTTGTCTTTAGTTTGTACAGCAATATTTAACCAATCCATAATATTTGAATTAGAAATGGCATAAATCACACTTCTTCCAATTTTTCTTTGAGTAATGATTTTAGCTTGCTTTAAATTAGCAAGATGTCTAGAAATAGTAGTTTGATCCTTTCCGGATATTTTAGTCAGATCAGTAACATTATGTTCTTTAATCATTAATGTTCTTATTATTTTCAATCTAGTTTCGCTTCCTAGGGCTTTGAAAATAGTACTATTCATAAATATATGTATAAATGCACATATATTAATATATCTAGAGGGCCGCAGCGGCGATAAATGCCAGCATTGCAATCCCCATTCCCTGTTTTATGTTCTTTTGTCCCGAAAAATAATTTCCGTTCCGGGCATTTTGAAACCCAATTAGCATTAGTACATTCGCAGTCGAAATTCCAATAACATAAGCATTCAAAGCCATCTCGTCAAATTGAGGTATAGCGGTGAAACTAAGTGACCAGGCAATAATGAGTATAGTTCCAGCTAGAATCAGTGAATTTGTAATTCCTATTCTTGCAGGCAGTGTAAATCTGTCAGTATCTCCTTCAAGATCCTGTATATCTTTTATAATTTCTCGGGAAACGGTAGCCAGAAATGCTAGTCCGAACATCCATAAAGTCGGACCAGGATCATTGACAACCATCCCAGCATAAAGAAAAACTGCGCCCGACATAAATCCAACAGCAATATTTCCAGAAAGGCCTAAGGCTTTCAATTGATTCTCATAAGAAATTAAAGTTACAGTACCTATGAGCGCAATAACAAAAGGTAGTTTGTTAGCCAGTCCAAAAAGGACAATCATTAACCCTCCAGTCAATAATAATCTTGAATAAATCAGAACATCCTCAGCACTAATTAAGCCTGCAGGAATAGGTCTATTTGGATGATTTTCTTTATCAGATTCTCTATCATTATAGTCATTTAGAGCATTGCCGCCTCCAACAAGCATCATTGCAGAAATAGATGCAATAAGTATTTCAATTTGAAAATCAACAATGTTATCTCCTGCAGCAATAAAAGAACCAGCGACTACAGCTACAGCAGTTAGAGCCATATTTCCAGGTCTGGTTAAAGCAAGATAAGGGTTCATCCAACACGACTTCCTAATTCACAATCAGGGTCTGGTTTCAAAAGGCGAACGGTTCCATCATTTTCCACCCCCCCTAGCACTAAAACTTCCGACATAATTGGACCGATTTGTTTAGCAGGGAAATTAACTACGGCGACGATTTCTCTATCTAATAATTTTTCTTTAGTATAATTTGTAACTTGAGCAGATGTTTTACGCACACCCACCTCTCCAAAATCAATAGTTAAAATGTAAGCTGGTTTTCTAGCTTCGGGAAAGTCATCAATATTTGTGATTCTCCCGACTCTCATATCTACCTTTGCAAAATCATTCCATTCAATAGTTTGCTTCACAAACACTTATTGAACGGCCCATACAAAGTCTTTTATCTTAAAAAGCTAGTTTCAGCTGTGGAAGAAAACTCATTCGTTTCTCATTCAAGTTACAAATCTTATCCTATAGATGAAATGCAAAAGCGTTCAGAAGCTTTTTTTAGCGATATTAAGAGAAGACGCACAGTTCGCGATTTTTCAGAAAAACCAGTTCCTAAGGAAATAATTGAAAATTGTTTGAAAGCTGCAGGAACTGCACCTAGTGGAGCGAATCGTCAACCTTGGCATTTCTCAGTAATAAGTGATTTAGAAACTAAGAAAGAGATAAGGCAGGCTGCAGAGAAAGAAGAAAAGAAATTTTATGGAGGTAGAGCGCCAGAAGAATGGCTGGAGGCCCTTGCACCTCTTGGTACGGATGAATTAAAGCCATTTCTTGAGATAGCACCTTATTTGATAGTTATTTTTTCAGAAGTTCATGGGCTAAATAGTGAGGGAGAGAAAATAAATAATTATTATGTTTCAGAGTCCGTAGGAATAGCAACAGGAATATTAATCACAGCACTTCATAATGCAGGTTTGGTTACTTTAACTCACACACCAAGCCCTATGAATTTCCTTCGTAGAATTTTAAAAAGAGGTAAAAATGAGCGTGCATTTCTTATTTTAGTAACTGGTTTTCCTTCAGATAATGCCAAAGTTCCTAATATATCTAAAAAAGAGTTAAAAGATTTTACTAGTTTTATTTAATCAAGGTAAACATTCAATATTGGTTTTTGGTCCATATGGAAAAAGCTGTATGTGGCCCACCAAGTAATCATATCTAAAGAGTTGACAAGATTATTCTTTCCTGTTGCATTATTTCCATATTCTTTTCCCCGTGTATCCATCCAATCTTCCATTTCTTCTAATGTATCACAAGTTTGGTGGTAACACCAATATCCATCGACTAACCCACCATAACCAAGAGTAATAGTACCTAAATTATCTTGGAATGAAGCATGATCACTTCTTGCCGTAGTATCTTCATATATTATTATTTCAGATCTATTTTGTTCTAGCCAAACATCATATTTCCAAGTATCTTCACTGTTATTATCAGAACCAACTAAAATTTCTTGCTGCATTGAAACATTAATTGCATCTGCACCGATCCATTGACTAAGATAAACCATATCGGGCTGATCAATTTTATCATAATTAAGTGAAGGTCCAATGTATATTCTCATAGGCCACACTTCACTATCTTTTGGATAACCGTCGCTATCTGGTTGAGGGTCAGGATCGCAATTACCATCACCACCATGCTCACCTCCACAAGGCGCTCCACCCCCACCAGGCCAATTCACTCCAGCCATGTCTAAATTTATGTAATTAGTAACAGTCACCTCAGGATGATTATCCTCCAAAGTATCAGTCCAATAATCACTTCCTCTTTTACCTCCTTCCTCACCAGACCATAAACAGAAGACCATAGTTCTACGCGTATCGTATGGCATGTCTGCCATCGCCTCAGCAGTTGCTAAGACCATAGACGTTCCCGCAGTATTGTCATAAGCTCCGTATCGAGTACCGTAAGTTCTTGAGCCTGAATCATGAGGATCGACCATTACAGCATTTGCAGGTGGAGCAATATCAAAATGAGCTCCAAAAACTAGCCATTCATCAGGATAAAGAGTACCGTCTCTAAATCCACAAACGTTGTATGCTTCAGGATTTTGGTTTCCTAAAACATCAGTTAAGTCAAATCGTTGGGTTTCTACACGTAGCCCATACGCAGTCATTTCAGCAATAAGAAATTGAGCCGCATCTTCATAGGCTAAATTTCCTTGTCCAGCCCATCTGTCTAAGTATCCAACAGCTCCATCTGCAGGATCTAAAAGATCAGGCGTATCATCAGTAATACGATATATGTTATTGTATACAGTTCGCCCATCGACAAAACCAGTTGAAAATAAACCACCTTCATCTATAGAATATGCGGCAGAGATATCTCTTTCTACAGATATTTCAACAGGTACAACATTTGCCCCCTTGTCTAGAGTTCTGTTAACAGTATGCAATGAAGCCCCTTCAACAGGATCGACCTTTGTGACAGACCATTCTTTATCATTGAATCCACCCCTATCGACCCAGCTTTCCCAACTTTCACTAGGGCTTCTAATTGGCCAGTTAGAATTTCCATATTCGGCTAAGAAAACAAATGCTGAATTTATTCTAGGTGGCGCTAGTGAAATCAATTGTTTAGTTTCTCCTGCCTTCATATCTAAAACAGTTCCATTTTGAACATAATTTGAAACAGGATCAATAACTAAGTTAGGAATAAAAACAGAAATCTCTTTTTTTGCAGAAATAACAAGAGGTTGAAATTCTCCAGCAATCATTACTTTTGGAGAAATTATAATGTCATTTGCAGATATTTTGACTTCAGTTTGGTTATCTAAACATCCTGCAATTGGTAGAACTAAAAATAATGCGATAATACTAACGCTTAATATTTTCTCTTGATGTATTATAGCACTCACTAATAATCCTATTTCTTTAGCATATTATATAGTTTGTTTATTCTGCTAAACAATCTTCATGCGTACAGACTGGCGGTTCAAAGAAAATCTTGTTGTCTGCATTTATTTCATGTAATCTTAGAATACTGTTTTCATTTATTCCGATTTCTACAGGTGCAGTATTACTTGGAGGTAAATAATCCTCTCCAATATCAGTTAATGATAAACGTATTTTATGCCCTTCAGGAATTAAGATATCCATTGCAAAAAATTCCATTTTTGCATTAACAGTTTGTCCAGGTGAAAGAATGTGGTATTCAGTTCCGCCAGCATGGTATCTAAGATCCATGGTTGCATGACCTATGTGTATACACTCATTATCTGCGTCACAATCTTCCATTAGAGCATATACAGACCCACCTGAACCACTTAGAGTGACATCAACGTGTAATTGCGGTAATCCTCCAAATCGAAAAGTCTGATTGAATGCAGGTGTTTCAAAAACAATATAATCATTGATAAATGGAGTAATTGTGTTTCCATTACTTGTATGGACTAAATCTGCACTTCCTAGAACCATCTCAATCGGTTTTGAATCAGATGCAGGATACCTTTCTTCGACCCTCCATTCTCCACGATTATTTTGTATTTCTAAGTAAAGACTTGGTTTAGGTCCAGTTTCTTGTAAATAGTATGTAAACCATTCAAGTAAATCTTGCATCCAATCAAATCTAACCATTTGAGGATAGGCTTCCGAGCCTCTTCCTGGATCTGAACGTTGTTTTTGATAATCGGGCCTATCGGGATAGTCGTGGTCCCATTGCCCCATCAAGACTTTTGCTTCTATTCCAGTATCTAATAATGTATTTATTACAGGTACAGCCATATGTGGATCAACATTCCAATCATGCAATCCCTGCACAATGTAAACAGAACCTCTATAATTTTCTAAAACCCTATCAAGGAAGTATCTTTCCTCCCAATATCCGCTAAATTCGCTTCCTCCAAAGGTATAAGCTTCTGCCCCATATAAGCTCGAGAATGCATAGTCAGGGCATGCATTCTGCAAGTTTTGCTCTTCTTTGTCAGCCTCATATCCGTAGGATCCATAAACAACATTATGCATGAAAGGAGCTCTAGCCTCAGAAGATCCATTTTTCCACATCAATTCTCTAACGCCAATAAGTCCAGAGATAGGGACTATAGTTTTCAGATATTCATTACCATACATCGCAGCTTGCCAAGGAGTAGAACCATCATAGGATTTTCCAATCATACCTACATTTCCATTAGACCAATCTTGTGTTGCAAGCCATTCGACTGCAGCATTGATTCCTTCTTGTTCAGCAAATCCCATTAAATCCATGCAATGGTTAGACGTTCCAGTTCCTGTGACAGATACTTGGGCAAAAGCAAAACCGTGCGGTAAAAGATTATGAATTACACTAGCACCTAGCCAACTTCCAGGCTGTGAAACATCAGGCGTTGAGGCTGAAGTTTCACCAAAATAAGGTCCAAATTCAGCAATTACTGGGACCTTGACTCCAGCAGGAACTTTAGGTCTCCAATAAGCTAAACTAATTTGCGGACATTCTCCACCGAATTGACATGTAGCTGCAGCTCCGCCTTCACTCAGAGGTAAATCATAAGGAATCATTACATGAACTGAATCAAATTCATTGTCAGTTTCTAATAATTCATAAGTTCCTTGGTTAAGAACAAAACTATATGGTTGAGCAGTATCATAATCTAATTGGTTTCTAGCCCAAACAGGCACTCTCATCTCAAATTCTTCATCAATAGCTTCTTCAATAAGAAGAAAATATGAACTAGAGACTAAAACTAAGGCAACAATGACAGAAAAACTTTGTTCAGATAGTGAATTTTGTTTCATTTACACTTAACAACAGCTATCATCAGATCCGCAACTGCATTGGCCTTTTTCACCTTTAGGAGCTGGGTTTGGGTTGTTTAATCTAAAACCTTCACCCATTTCAGTAACAATGTAATCTATTTCAGTTCCAGTTACTTTTTCAATGTCTTCACTTTTCACAAGAACTTCTAAACCATTTGATTCGAAAACGGAGTCATTATCTCCCTTTGAATCAAATCCTAAAGCATATTGATAACCACCGCCACATCCGCCAGGGAAAACACCAATACGAAGCATTTTGTCATTCATTTCTTGACCATTCTGGGCTTCTGAGATTTTTTTAGCAGCCACATCTGTTACACTTATCATATTTTTAGATATTTTACCCGTTTTTTATAGTTTACTGATGTAATCTATATTGAATGATATTCTATAGTAACGTTATCAGAGGTTCGGCTTCTTTTTAATGGATTATAAACGCGGAATGCATTTTTCAGTCCATTTAGAAGAACTTTTGACCAAGTAGGTTTAATTTTTAAATCGTAAACAATGAATGGATTTTTGTAAATTTCTGTTGCAGTCCACATATACATATCAGATGAAGTTTGAACGGCAATACGCATATTTTTAGGTATAAATTGAAATCCTAGTTCAGCACGTTTTTGCCACATGAAATAAAGGCGTATTTGTGATCTTATAAATGCATTGAATTCTTCAGGTTTTCTCCTTGCTTCACCTCTTGTTAATCCAGAGAGCCCAAAAGCTTCCAAATCTTCATTTGGGAAATATGATCTTTTCAAATCCAAGTCTTCATCAATATCTCTTATGAAATTAATAAACTGCATCGCTTTTCCTAAGTATTGGGCCGATTCATCAGCACTTTCATCAAGATTCATTACTCTATTCATCATTAAACCAATAACTTCAGCAGACCCATACAAGTAAGTATTAAGTTCTTCTAAATTGTTGTAATTTGATTTTTCAGTATCCATTTCCATTGATTTTAGAAATGCGTCAACCCATTCATGTTTGAATTGTCTTTTCTCAGATAGACTAATGAAATCTGCAATTACTTTATTTTTAGTTTCCTTACCTGAAACTGCACGGTAATATTCTTTTTTGAATTGGAAGAAACCTTTAGTGTCCTGAGGCACAGAATCCACGTAATCATCTGCAATCCTAACAAAGTTATACAATTGCGTTACTTCTTTTCGAACGCTAGCAGGAAATAGTTTGGTACTGTAGTAGTAAGTGGTGCTTCCATTTCTAAAGATATCCTCGGGATTTTCAGAAGCAATCCTATTCCCATGCGTTTCAGAAGAATAAACATTATTTGCCATATCAGAATCTAAACTTTTTTTGTAGGTATTTAAAGCTACTAAACTGGTGCCTAAGTTTTTTTCATAGTTGGTTCAAAGTCCTCATGGTGTCTTTATTTGCTAGAATTACGCCACTCTGCAATTCCCCATCTACAACACCTCTAGTGCCAAGACCTCCGAGGAATATCTTAGTATTAGGCAATTCTTTGATTAATTCCCTAGCAATCATTTTTGCATTGAACAAATATCTGGCAATAGTTACTGAAATGAAAACAATATCTGGCCTTGAATGCGATATAAAATCAATTATGGCTTTATTCGTTGCAGCTTTTTTATCACCCATATACCACGATCCACCAATATTTGTAACTCTATATTTTCTAGTTTTTAGGAGCCCTTCAAGAACGATATTTGACATACTATGATCATCGCCTTCAGGATTACATATTACAGCTAACCCTTCAATAAGCCCCTTCATTTCAATTCTTGCATTATGGTGTTGAATTATTTTTTGCATAATGTTAGTAATCATATGTTCTTGAGCAATATCTATTTCTCCATCGGCCCAAAGTTTTCCAGTTTCAGTCATAACGCTAGTTACTGAATCAATATAGAATCTTTGTAATCCTATTAATTCAATTAATTCATCAGCTTTTTCAGTTGCCATTTCTTCATCTCCAGTTTGCAAACAGCGAGAGAGCACAATCTCTAATTCTTTCTGCTTTTCAATTACCTTATTATCTAATTTAGTTTGATTTTTGACAAAGAATTTTCTCACAGATCCAGAATGATATTCTTTTGGAACATCATCTATAGTTAAATCATTAACAGATCCTAGATATTCAATAACTTTCTGTTTTGATGTTTTCTTTTCGCTATCCCACTTGCTTTCAACAAGATAAGCGTATTTTTTGCCTTTGATATTTTTAGTTCTTACGTATACTATGCTAACACCCCCTCCTCTTTCATTTTATTTACTAAAATTTGGGAAGAAATAACAGTGGTTGGAACTCCAACACCAGGATGGTTGTATTGGCCAGTGTAATACAAATTCTTTACTTTAGAACTTTTGTGTTTTGGCCTAAAAACTGCAGTTTGCCACAAAGTATGGGCCATCCCTAACCCAGTTCCCTTGTAGGCATTGTATCTATTCTTAAAATCTCGATGAGTAAAAAGTGATTTTACAACAATATCCTCTTTTATTTTTTCCCCAGTCCATTTTTCAAATTTTTCTAAGACTTTATCGAAATATGTTTCACGAATAGAATCAGAATCTTCTAAATCCGAAGCAACTGGAACTAAAAAGAAAAGATTTTCCATTCCTTTAGGCGCCACCTTTTCATCAATTTTCGATGGGCAGCACACATAAAAATTGGGATTATCGGGCCATTTAGGAGTTTTAAAGACTTGATCAAAATGTTCATTCCAATTTTCATGGAAGAAATAATTGTGGTGAGTTAAACAATCAATTTTACGTTTTACTCCAACATAGGCAAGATGCATAGAAACAGCCATTGTTTTCTTTTCCCAATAATTTGAGTTATAGGTCTGGTTCTCTTCACTCAATAATTGAGTCTCTCCATGATGATAATCAGCATTATTTATTACTAAATCTGCATTATATTCGGTATTCTCAGTAATAATTTTAGTTGCTTTTTTATCTTCTACAATAATTTTAGTTACAGCTTCATTGAATTTGAATTCAACACCATGCTTCTCAGCAATTGTATGGATTTTTTTTGCCACGCCATTCATCCCTCCCTTAGGATAATAAATTCCATGATGATGATCTAAGTAGGACATCATACAATACATTCCAGGAACATTTCTTGGATCTCCACCCAAGAATACAGTAATCCATTCTAGTAATTTTTGAGCTTTAGGATTCTTAAAATAGGTTTTAACTCTTTTATGATAATTAGTAAACGGTTTTAATCTTAAACCATCTATTATCATATTTGGAGTAAAAATACTAAAAATTGAATTATAGGTTCTATATACTAAGCGTTTCATAGAAATATCATATTGTTTTTTACAAGCTTCTAGATATTTGCGGAGTTTTTCTCCACCATTAGGCTCTAGCTTTTCAAAGATTTCATAATTATCTTCAACATTACTTGAAATATCAATAATATCACCATCATCAAAAAATACGCGATATGAGGGATCTAATTTTCTTAATTCTAATAATTCACTAGCGTCTTCATCAAATTCTTCAAAAAATTTTTCAAATGCCTGAGGCCACATGTACCACGAAGGTCCCATATCAAATTGGAATCCATCTTTGACTAGTAAACTAGCTTTGCCTCCAGGTTGTTCATTTTTTTCGATTACAGTGACATTATGCCCTTCTTTAGCTAAAAGTGCTGAAGCCACTAGACCACCATAACCTGCACCAACAATCACGATGTCTTTCACAGAATATCCTCCTGCTTTCTTCGACCTAACAAATGTCTAAAACAATCTTCTAAATTCTCAAATCTAAATTCATAACCAGAATCAATTAGTTTTGAAGAATTAACTTTAATGCTAGATAGTGCAAGAACATCTCCAAATTCTCCTAAGAAAGTCTTCAATGCTATTCCAGGCACAGGAATAAGTCCACTTAGAAAACCAAATTTGCCCCATAGGACATTTGCTAGAGTAGATGCCCATTCTTTTTGCCTAACTGGTTTTGGAGAAGCAGCATTTACTGGACCAGAAAGCGAATCAGTAATTATTGAGTGATAAATAACATCTATAATATCATCAATAGAAATCCAAGACCACCACTGATTGCCACCGGCGACAGGAGGGCTGGATCCTAATTTAGCTGCATTTCCAAGGACTTGGAGTGCACCACCTAGTGGAGACATAACTGGTGCAATTCGAAGAAATACTACACGAATTCCTGCATCTATTGCAGGTTGAGCAGCAGCTTCCCATTTTTTAACAACATGTGAAAAGTAGTCATTTCCATTTTTGCTACTTTCAGTTAAAAGAGACTCACCACTATTTCCATAATATCCAATTGCTGAAGCGCAAACTAAAACTTTGGGTGGCCTATTAAGAGATGCTAAATGCTCAGCAACTAATTTTGTCCCATTGACTCGACTTTCTAATATTTCATTACGTTTCCAAGCAGTCCAAGGTAGTGGTACCCTTCCTGCAATTGGCTTGCTAATCGGTTCTCCTGCCAAATGCACAACTGCATCTTTTCCACTTAAATTACTGATTATTCCATTTTTCGGATCCCAGCCAATTTCTCCTTTTTGAGGCCTTCCTCTAACAACTTTTTCAACAGAATGGCCTGCAGTGGTAAGATAAGGAACAAGTCCAGATCCAATTATGCCAGAGCTTCCAGTTACTGCGATATCAAGTGACTTACCTTTGTATTTAGATTGAGAATGAAGATCATTTTCAGTTACATTCCTTCTATATGCAAACATTTGCTTTAATCGTTTCTTTGTATACCTACTGCCAAATAAGGAACCAAAAGGATTCATAGGAAAATCATAGTATATTTTATCTTTCAAAATAGAACTGTTTTTTCCATTCGCTTCGAAAAGGTGTTGATGATGCCAAGAACCATTCCAAAATGGCAAAGGACTCACAAAGGGACCGCTGTTCTGTTCTTCCATAAATTGCACGTTTTTCTTATAGCTATGATGTTTTGCAACCCAGATTAAAGGGACATATGGAAGTTTGATGTGAACTTCACCTCCATCTATCCCTCCTCTTCTTTTTTTGATTTTTACAGGGTCAAACGGAGGAGTCAGCCTTTCGAAGGCTCCAGGGTTCTCGTGCCAACTAAAAAGCCGTTCTACAGGAACTGGCACCTCAAGGCTAGATTCAAATATATTCTTAGCTATCAAAGTAACACTACAATTCTAGTGCATAAAATACTATATAAAAGGCAAAGGCTAGTGCCTAAATATAGTACACCTGTCACTTTAAATAAGATATTGGAATAGTTTTACCAAGATTTTAGGAATTGAATGGCAAAATCACACAATCCATCCATGATGCGCACAATACGCAGGGAATTAAAGGAAGGAAAAGATCCGGAAGTTTTACTTTCCAAGGTAAAATCTATATCCGATTCCTATTACTTGAGTTTGTCTTTATTCTTGATAATTCCGCATCTCAATCCAAAAAATAAATCTTGTAAAAATGCAGTCACTTTAGCAAGTAATGAAATAGACAAAGTACAGCAACCCTGGAGGCGAATAGAATTATTAGGTAGCATTTCCAAATTACTTAAATCATTTCCAGAAAACCAAATTAGGGAAAAATCTTACTCAATTGTACTAAAAAAATTAACTTCTGAAAAGAAGTCCAATATCAAAGATTTCTTGATAAATCATTCAAAGAATTTCCCTGAGAATTTCTTAGAAGAATTATTGGTTATTTCAAGTAACTTAGAATCGAATGAGTTTGAAACAGGAAAAGCAATAATTCGGCACTGGGCAAAGATTAGGGCAAGCAATTCTTTAGTTGAAAGTCTTCAAAATTTTAGTCTTGAAGCTAAAACTAAATTACTAGGATATTTACATTTACAGATAGCTAAATCCCGTAAGGATCAAGATTTATCTATTCTACCTAAAGCCCTAGAATCTGCAAACTCACAAGAATTACTATTGTATCTAGTTAGAGTATGCAGCAGTACTTCAGATATAGAAATATTCGAGGCACACATTATCAATTTTCCGCCTGAGGAAAAAATAGCCGTTTTACTTTCCCTTACATCTAGGGCAGATAGGAAGAATTTTAAAGAAAAAGCAAAGGAACTTTACATTAAAGCAGAGGAAAATTACAGTCAATTGAAAGATTCTGAATATAAACTTAAATTTAGGAAAAAATTAGATTTAACATTAAGTCGCTTAGAGGGTATAGAATTCTCCAATCCAATAAAAAAGGCCAAGAATTTGGAGAATATACCAGATAAGGGAAATCATACATTAGCACTTTACAATACATACGGAGGAAATTGGAATCATCCACATTTCAAGTCCATTTTCAAAGCTTCAAATCTTTGTGCAGCTTTTGAATTAGATTTAGCATTGATTAATTTCCCAGATATATCTTCAGAAAAATTAATAAAAGAGATTAAAAAAGAGTTGAGACTTCCAAACGAAGGATACATTAAATTATTATTTGATAAGAACAGAGTTCGATTCTTCAACAATGAAATAGATGAGAGTTGGTCAGGAAATATAGTTGCCACTACGGCCAGTCCAGATCAATCTAAAGCTTCCTTGCCAGGTGGCAGAATATGTATGGTTATGGGATTAGGTCCCAAAGGACTTCCCAAATCATTCATTAACAAAGCAGCATATCATTTTGAATTAACAGGTTCAGATATAGCTTTTGAAACAGGAACTGCAATGGGTGCAATTTCAGCACATCTAGGAAACTCGGGTTAAAATATTAAATATTACTGTTTTATAATGTGTTATGAGCCAGAAGTACATTAGTGCATTATTAGCATTACTTTTTGTATTAAATCTTTTCACATACACAGTGCAAGCTGAAGATGATGACGAAGAAGAATATTTTCCAGAGTGTAGTTGGAATAATCATTGCCTTATTAGTTTAACTGACGGAGACTTAGATAATCCTGAAACTAATAATACCGATGAAAGCGGCAGTAATGTAGGATTTAATGTGGAGGATCCCAATGGAGATAATACACAAAGAGGTCATTTACTAGATTGGATAGTTCCTGAAGATTACTGTGATTGGTATGAATGTTATTATGCTTATTATTATCAAGCCACTAGAGATTATTTCAACAAAAGCGGAGTAGGTATGCAATTTACCAATATGAGTGGGATGTATAATTTTAGGGCCGCTCTTGAAGAATACGGTTATGATATTTCAGATGTAACTGTAACTAATACTCCAAGAACACTTGGAAATGATGAGCGAGGAGATGATGATGGTATAATAGAAGAAGGAGAAGATTGGGAATATGATTCAGATACCTGCATAGAGTGGAGAATTTATTCAGGGGGCGATTACGTTGTAAGGGTTGGTGGTAATTCGATTGTTAGTACAAATCCCGAGCGATATGTCCATTATCAAGATTATTCTGAAATGAATGGAGCTTCCGATTGTGATGCTAATGACGGCCAAGGTGATGATAATATTACAATGTGGGGGGAGGGAGATTTTTCAGATATGGAGATAGTTGCTGATGAAGATGACGAAGTAGCTTCAGCCTTAGCTTACGCTTATCAACTGGATGTTGGAAATTATCAAGTAAAATACTCTTACGATTCTCAGACAGTCCATACTAAAATGGATGAAGAAATTAGAAGAGCAGATGTTGAAGAAGAAGGAAGCAATTACAAAGAAGTAGCTCTTGATTACTTGGACGATGATGACTGCGAATCTAATTGTGACTATATTTTGATGGGATATTATACAATGAATGTTACCGCAGATTATCCTGCAGAGTGTGAATTTGGCAATGGAGATGGTTCACCTTGTAATTTAATGGACCCCGGTGAAGCATGTGAGAATCCAAACAGCGGTTCTTGTTTTGAATTAGTCTTAGAATTTTGTGAAGAGGATGGAGGCCAAGCTTGTCAAGAATTTTTGTTAGCTTGGTACGATTCGCTTTTGACATTTGTTTGTGGTTCTGATTGGAGTCTAATTCCTTTCTATTTTGTAAATGACAACAATCAAGACTGCCCATTAGGAGCAGATGAGCAACAATATGACGACAATGGAGACCCAATAAATTGGTTTGATTGTGCAGATGATAATGAAGTATGGATTTATCAAGTAAATGATGGCGTGTGGGACTGTGGTAATGGAGAAGATGAAGGTGTCAATCCAGATACAGATGAAGATGGAATTCTAAATAACAATGATTCTTGTCCTGAAACTGATGAAGATTCTGAGGTAGATAACAATGGATGTGCTGCGAACCAAAGAGATTCAGATAATGACGGTTTAACGGATGCAGAAGAAGAAGAGATAGGAACAAATCCTAACGATCCAGATACTGATGGAGATGGTTTAACCGACGGTGAAGAAATTTCATTGCATGATACAAACCCTAATACTGCAGATTCGGATGGAGATGGTTTGCTCGACGGTGAAGAAGTTTTACAGTATGGGACAGACCCAAACGATGCAGATACAGATGGTGACGGTACAAACGATACATTTGATGTATTTCCGTTAGACAATAGTGAATGGATAGATACAGATAACGATGGAATAGGCAACAATATGGATGACGATGACGATGGAGATCAAGTTTTAGACGTCGAAGATTGGTTTCCTTTGGATGGCACAGAATCTTCAGATATGGACGGCGACGGTATCGGCGATAATTCTGATTCAGATACAGATGGCGATGGTGTTGAAAATGACTTAGATGCTTTCCCACTAGATTCTTCAGAATCTGTAGATAGCGATGGTGACGGTATTGGCGATAACTCAGACGCATATCCAAATGATGCGAATCAATCCATTAATGCAGGAAATCAGCCCTTAATAATCCACTTAGAATATTTTGGAGAAAATGGAATTGCAGCCTATGATGCTGGATTTTATGTTCACGCACCTCAAACATTCAATGCAGATGTTTACACTAGAGAAGATGGCGATATCCTGTACTACTATTATGGAGGTAATTGTGATGGAGATTTCAATGGTAACTGGAGAACTACTAGCACTTTAAACTCAACTAATTCTTCTTCATCTGAATATGGGATGGGTATGCAATATCCACAAAGATGTGTAGATCCAGCAATACGATATGTTAATTTGACTCATGATGATAATTTAGATTGGGATATTACATTCTACTATAGCTTGGAAGAACTAGGAGGCGATTGCCCAGTTAATTCCTCAGGTTTCCCAGTTTGTACTTGTAATGCAGCATACTCAGGTAATCTAGTGTTCGATGAAACCACTATGGCTTGGATAGGTTCTTGTGTTGAAGATGCCAGTGTAGAAGAACCAGCAGATAATGAAAATAATAATAGTACAGAGTCAAACAATACAACCCCTCTAGACGAAGAAAATGAAGTTCCAGGATTTGGGTTTATAACGGTCTCAATATCACTATTAGCAATATCTTTTTTCAGAAGAAGAAAATAGATTGAAATATTCAAATAATATGCTCCTA
>Ga0066863_10000509_pt1 | contig 18785 bp, 10 predicted proteins | sample ETN02SmetaG_2_FD_65495 | JGI IMG/M metagenome (GOLD analysis project Ga0066863, IMG submission 65495) | Marine microbial and viral communities from oxygen minimum zone, Eastern Pacific Ocean - ETNP2014F10-02SV253 | ecosystem: Environmental > Aquatic > Marine > Oceanic ...
CCATACTTGTCTTGAAAATATTTGACCGTTTCGTGCTTACCTTTACCCCAGACTTCTGATGCATCCAGCAGTTCCACCTTTTCCTGTGTAACATAGGCATAAACTGGTTTATCTGATTTGCCACTGAAAATCATTCCGTCAAACCCAGCCCAACGCAAACGTGCTGCACTCCATCCTCCCATATGACTATCGGTGACAGTGCCCGTCAATGGAGACTTGGTGACCACAGCCAAACGTCCACTCATGTTTGCTGCAGATCCGGTCAAGGGACCATTCATAAAACATAAAATATTATCCGGAGAAAGAGGGTCAACATCTGCACCATTTTCGAACACATATTTTACGCCAAGCCCTCTGGCTCCAACATACTTTCTTTTCCAGTCCTCTGGGGAATCCTTGAATTCAACACTGCCTGTTGTTAAATTTACAAAACCAATCTTATTTGCATATCCTCCTAGCATAAATACCTCCTAAAGATGAGATGTCCCTTAATCGTGGAAAATGAAATGTCTGAAACCTACTTCCACATTTTCACACAAACTTATCAATAAAACATCATGATTTCAAGAAATCATGAATTTTATTTTAGCACCAAAGGTTGTTTTCAAATGGAAACTAGGTTTGGACCAATTAAAATGAAGGAATGGCAGGTCAGCCCAAGCGCATTTCAGGAGCCCCACCGGGAGTGATACGAACAGCGCAATATTTGACTTCGGCAATTTTCCCAAAAGGGTCCAGAGCATCACTGGTGATCAGATTTGCAGCAGCTTCATTGTAGGCAAAGGACATGAAAACACTTCCCTTGGGCACCCCTGCATCCTCAAGGGTGTAGGCAGAAAGACTGCCCCTTCGTGATTCCAAGGTAACAGAATTTCCAGAATCAATCCCGAAACGCGATAGGTCTTCGGGATTAAGGTGTACACAAGGTTCCGGTTGAAGTTGATTCAGCACAGAAGCTCTTCGCGTCATACTACCAGTGTGCCAGTGTTCCAATTGCCTTACTGTAACAAATACTAGAGGATATTGGTCATCTGGAAGTTCATCGGCCCTACTGAATTGAGCTGGAACCAGACGTGCTTTCCCCGTTTCCGTGGGAAAGCCTTGTTTGAAAATCACGGGTTCTCCAGGATCTCCCTCATTTTTAAGAGGGTAGGTTAGAGAATGTTCCTCTTCGAGTCTCTCCCAGGTGATGCCTGCCATGCTTGGAGTCACTTTCCTGATTTCTGAAAATATTTCATCAGCACCCCTGTAATTCCACTCCAGTCCAAGTCTCAGGGCCATTTCCTGAATGATCCACCAATCCTGACGGGACTCTCCTGGAGGCTCGATTGCCTGGCGTCCTAGCTGGACCTGGCGGTTAGAATTGGTGAAGGTTCCAGTTTTTTCAGGAAAAGCTGATGCGGGCAGGATCACGTCTGCAAATCCTGCCGTTTCTGTTAGAAATATATCTTGGACGACCAGATGATCCAGCATCGTCAGAGCTTCCCGGACATGATTCAAATTGGGATCTGACATGGCCGGATTTTCGCCTTCCACATAAAGTCCATTGATCTCTTTTGCATGGATGGCATGCATGATTTCTACGACGGTCAATCCGGGTTTAGGATCCAGTTTGGCTCCCCAGAAATCTTCAAACCATCCACGTGTTTTTTCATCAGCCACTGACTGATAATTTGGAAAGAACATAGGAATCAGGCCCATATCTGATGCTCCCTGGACATTGTTCTGTCCTCGCAGGGGATGAAGACCTGTTCCAGGTCGGCCGATCTGCCCGGAAATCAAAGCCAGCGAAATCAGGCAACGAGCATTGTCTGTTCCATGAACGTGCTGGGAAATCCCCATCCCCCAAAGAATCATCGAAGCTTTAGAACCTGCAAATAATCTGGCTACCTCTTTAAGGTTTTCTTCTGGGATTCCACAGATAGGCGCCACTTTTTCAGGAGCATAATCCTGAAGATTGGCTTTCAGTTCTTCAAAACCCGTGGTGTATTGATCCACATAGTTTTGATCCACCAATCCTTCTTCAACTATCGTATGCATCATTGCATTCAACATTGCCACATCAGTGTCTGGACGAAACTGTAGGTAATGGCTTGCATGACGAGCCAACTCTGACCTCCTTGGATCAGCCAAAATCAGCTTAGTATCATTTTTTGTGGCGTTCTTGATAAATGTAGCGGCAACTGGATGATTGGCCACAGGATTTGAACCAATCAGGAAAATCACTTCCGCATCAGTCACATCCGTGAAAGGGTTGGATACGGCACCCGAACCGATTCCCTCAAGCAATGCACTGACAGAGGAAGCATGACAAAGGCGTGTACAATGGTCGATGTTGTTGCTGCCAAAACCTGTACGCACCAATTTCTGAAGCAGATAGGCTTCTTCATTGCTTCCTTTGGCACATCCATAAGCTGCCAATGCACGACTTCCATTGTTATCTCTTATTTTTTTCAGACCGGAAGCAGCAAAATCGAGGGCTTCCTCCCATTCTGCTTCACGAAAAACCTCTTTCCATTTTTCTGGATCGAGCAGTTCGGTCGTTTTGGCGACGCCTTCTTTGCGGATCAGAGGTTTGGTCAACCGAGAGGGATGATGAACGTAATCAAAACCATATCGTCCTTTAACACAAAGCCGACTTTGATTGGCTGGCCCCTGTCGTCCCTCGACACGGAGCAGTTTTCCTTCCTTGACATGATAATTTAAAAGGCATCCGACTCCGCAATAGGGACAAACTGATTCAACCACTTTATCAACAATCTGGAGCCCTACTCCCTCTGAAGGCATCAAGGCTCCGGTTGGACAGGCCTGAACGCATTCTCCACAACCAACGCAGGAACTGGCCCCCATAGCATCGTCTAAATCAAATACGATCGACGAATGGGTGCCACGCCAGGCATAACCAATCACATCATTCACCTGTTCTTCCCGGCAGGCCCTAACGCAACGTGTGCATTGGATACAAGCATCGAGATGAACTGAAATCGCAGGGTGGCTTTCATCCGGGACCGGTTGAGATCTCTGGGGAAAACGGCTGCTGTTGACTTGGAGCTCTTCAGCCCAATGACCTAATTCTGATTCCAAAGAGTATGGTGACTGATTCTGTTCCGGCATATCGGAAAGCAGTAGTTCAAGCACCATTTGTTGAGAATGTCTGGACCGGCCATGGTTGCTGGTTACTTTCATCCCTTCTGTGGGATTTCGGCAGCAGGATGGAGCCAGAGCCCTTTCCCCTTCGATTTCGACAACACATGCTCGACAATTCCCATCGGGCCGCATCCCTTTTTTGTAACAAAGTCTTGGGATTTCCTCTCCAATCCGTTCAGCTGCCTCCAGAATGGTCTCTCCCTCCAGGGCTTCCACCGAACGACCATTCAATTCAAATACAATCTTCTTTTCTACAGCCATATCCATTTCAGTAAATCTCCTCAGAAAAATACTTCACCACAGAACGTATCGGATTCGGTGCTGCCTGCCCCAGTCCGCAGATGGAGGCATCTTCCATTGCTTTTGAAAGATCTTCCAAAAGGGGGGCATCCCATTGAGGCTTTTCCATCAGCAGTGCAGCCTTACCTGTCCCAACCCTGCAGGGAGTACATTGGCCGCAGGATTCATGTTCAAAAAAGCGCATCGCATTGATAGCCAAATCCTTTGCGGAATCGTGCTTTGAAAAAATAATCACTGCTGCGGAACCGATAAAACAACCATGTTCTTGAAGGGTATCAAAATCAAGAGGCACATCACCAAGCTGAGCTGGCAGAATTCCTCCTGAAGCACCTCCTGGAAAATAACCGTAGAATTCGTGTCCATCCAACATTCCACCACAGTATTCGTCAATCAGTTCCTTGATTGTGATTCCAGCCGGGGCAAGGTGAACTCCAGGGTTTTTTACACGGCCACTGACTGAAAAAGAACGCAGCCCTTTTCTACCATGTCGCCCCTGGGAGGTAAACCAATCCGCACCATTTTCCAGGATGTCCCGGATCCAGTGCAGGGTTTCAAGGTTATGCTCCAGAGTAGGTTTTCCAAAAAGCCCAACCTCCGCAACATACGGTGGACGCAGACGTGGCAAACCGCGCTTGCCTTCAATCGACTCAATCATTGCAGATTCTTCACCGCAGACATAGGCTCCGGCACCACGACGCAGATGGATATTGGGAAGTTTTGCTGGAGAATTTTTTTGCAATGACTCCAGTTCTTTTTGCAGCAAAGACCTACAGGCTGCATATTCGTCTCGAAGGTAGAGATAGATTTCATCAATACCAACTGCCCAGCTTGCAATGAGGCAACCTTCCAAAAACCGATGTGGATCTGACTCCAGGAAATGACGGTCCTTAAAAGTCCCTGGCTCTCCTTCATCAATGTTTACTGCCAGTAATCTAGGTTCAGAAAAATTACGGACGATGCTCCACTTCATACCGGTTGGAAATCCTGCTCCACCGAGTCCCCTGAGATTCGAATTCTTAAGAACCTCAATAACTTCTTCAGGTTGCCGTTCTCCACTAACACAGGATTTATAAAACTTATAACCATCCAAAGCACAATAGGCATCAAAATCAACATAATCTGGCAACACAGGGTTCGTCTCATGATTTAATGCGGCTTGTTGAACGCTTAACGAATCCGCAGAATCTATAGGATTCTGTCCAACGACTGCCACTGGGGCATACTGACATCGTCCCACACATGGAACCCTTTGGACCCTGACCGATTCATCAAACCGTTCATCGAGGTCATGGATCAGATCTGCTGCTCCTGCCATACGGCAGCTCATCGAATCACAGACCCTGACCGTCAATGCCGGAGGTGGCGATTCATTTTCTCGGATGACATCAAAATGATGGTAAAAGGTAGCTACCTCAAAAACTTCAGTTGGAGCAAGTCTGAATTCATCTGCAAGAGCCACCAGATGCTTCGCGGAAAGATGATGATAACGGTCCTGAATTAAATGCAATGCCTCAATGAGCATATCCCGTTGCCTGGAAGTTCCTCCCAAAAGTTCCCTGACTTCTTGAAGGGCCTGAGGATCCGTTTGGTGTCCTCTGGCTCGTCCACGACGTTTCCGAAAGTCAATTTTCACACTTTTATCAATGACCGCGCTCATTCCTTATTTTCAAAAATGAATTTGTGCTTAATTTATGGAAACATTCTGAAATTTAATTACTGATAAGAAATCAAATTTTCAGAATGCTTGCAAGGGTAGTTGATGAAAGAATTTTGTTTTTCTTCTTCCGCCTCCAATTCGATTTGAAACCATTTCCATGGGTTTTCGTCTGCTGTATAAAATCTTTCCAAAACTCTATCCGCCGGAGAAATTCCGTGTCTGGTGTAACGGTCAAAAAACACGCTAAGCCGACAACCTTCGGATAAATTCATGGATTCAAGAGCCATCTCCATCAATTTCACAGCGAACTTTCTAAATTTGACCCGGTTTACCTCCCCTTCCAGACCATCACGAGCAGCAACCTGCTGGTACCAGGGAAACTCCGTTTCAGGCAGATCCATCAGCATCGACTCCAGCCTTCCGAACACCGTTTCATCATAAATCAAAGCTTGAAGCAAAGCCGGTACTGCAAGTACATCTTCCGGAGTCAAGGTATCCATTGAACGGATTTCAATGATGTTCTTGATTCGGATTTCTGGGAAAAGCATGCTTAGATGATTTTCCCAGTCTTTAAATTCGACATTGATTTGTGAATGAGATCCATTCATCAGATCCATGAAAGAATGATTCATCAGTTCATGAATCTCACCTTCCCGGTTTAGATGATAGGGGGAAGCCCTTAGGGCCCAGTCGATATAATCTTCAATCTGGAAATTATTGCTGATGAATGAATCTGGAATCCCACATCGGCTATCATCGGTATTTTGCCAAATATGATTCCTAAACGATTTGTATCCTGATGGCTTGCCCAAGTGAATGGGACTGTTCGAAAAAATTGCAGTCAGAAACGGAGAAAGCCTACAGATGACCCGAAATTTTCTTTCAAGGTCTTCCAGGGAAGAATAATCCAAACTGAGTTGAGTGCCTGCCGTGGCTTTCATCATCCACTGTCCAAGTGATCCCACCTCCGGCATATGCTGAAACATAATATGGTAACGTCTCTTTGGGGAGAGAGAAATCGAATCCAGATCAAAAAGTGGCTGGGCTCCCAAAAACATCAATCGTCCTTCGATGGGGCGAATGCTTTCTTTCAGGTTTCGGACAAAACTCCTGGTTGAAGACTCAACCTGACTGAGATGATCCCTTGGCTGATCGGAGAGTTCAATCTGTCCACCAGGTTCGATGGTGATGCTCGCTCCCTCTTGATTCTCAAGTCCAACCAGATTTTCACCTTCGTACTTTCCTTCCCAAACTTCCCCCACCATTTGTCCGAATTCCTGGAATCGCTGAAGGACTCCCGGAACACCATCATCTCCTTCCATCCCGAGAGGGACATAGGTTTGTCCGGATATGTCATTACAATCCGGAATCACAATCAGGCTTTCATATTCGGGACCCAGCTTTTGTCCCTTCTTGTCAACCGCTGAGGGTTTGCAGTAAAGCTCAAAATATTGTCTCAGTTCTTTCCTGTGCAACATGCTCCTGTTCTTATCAGACGTTTTTTGAAGTTTAAAATATTCTAATCAGGTTTCAGCCACCTGTGAAATTGAATGTGTGATTGATGAATTCGTTTCAAACTCATTTTTCTTAATGGTCAAATTAATTGAAATCCCATCCAATTTCCAGAATTTTTGCTGAACACAATATCTTCCATAAACACCCCAGTCTCTATAGAAGCTTTGGCATTGATGGATTTTTTTATACTGACAGACCTAATCATGAATGAGAAGAAATCAACCGAATGCATAATTTTCATCTTCATCAATTCGGCAAAAACACAAAGTGAAGTTGCCTTGTGTCTTGGAACGTCTATCGTTGGAATAGAACTTGAGATTCAAAGTTTTTAAAAAGACTTTTTTCACTAAAAAATCATGACGGAACATCTGGACAGCATCAGTTCTTTTTTGGCGATGGAAGTTTTGGCTCGGGCCCAACAGCTTGAGGCAGAAGGCAGGGACATCATCCATCTGGAAGTTGGAGAACCCGATTTTCAGGCGCCACCCGAAGCGTTAACAACCGTCATTGAAAGCCTCTCGAAGAAACCCGCCCGATACACCCATACCCAAGGAATCCTTCCATTACGGCAGGAGATTGCCAAAAAATATCTGGACGATTATCGAGTCGAAGTGAATCCAGATCAGATTCTGGTTTCCAGCGGGTCTTCCCTGGCCCTTTATATTGCGATAAGGATTTTGGCTCCAGCGGGTAGTGAAGTCATCATCACCGATCCCTGCTACGCCTGCTATGAAAACATGATTCGCATGGGAGGTGCGATTCCTGTACGCATTCCCCTTCGCCTTGAAGATCGTTTTGAACTGAATCTGGAAACGGTCAAGGCATCAATTACAACGCGAACAAAAGCGATTTTGATCAATTCACCGATGAATCCGACAGGCACGGTCTTTTCCCGCAAGACCCTCGCAGAACTGGCTGAGCTAGAGATTCCAGTGATTTCAGATGAAATCTATGCGGACCTGAACTACCTTTCCAAACCTCACAGTTTCATGGAATTTTCAAAAAACTCGGTAGCTTTGAACGGTTTTTCAAAATTTTATGCAATGACCGGATGGCGGCTGGGTTATCTGATTGTTCCTGAAGCCTGGATCGGTACTGCAGCAAAACTTCATCAGAACCTGATGATATCGGCCAACGAATTCGTCCAGGAAGCAGGTCTGAAGGTTTTGCAGGAAAGTCGTAAAACCTGTGATGCGATGAAGGATGAATTTGACAGAAGACGGAAATTTTTGTTGGAAAAATTGACGCAACTGGACCTCGATCCTGGTTATCAACCTGATTCAGCATTTTATGTGTTTCTTCATTACCGTGACCAGACGCGTCCTTCGTTGGAACTGTCGATGGAAATTCTGGAAAAAACCGGTGTAGCCCTGACGCCCGGGGTGGATTTTGGTCCTGGAGGAGAAGGCTTCCTTAGATTCAGTTATGCCAATTCACTGGAAAACCTGGACAGGGCACTGGAAAGACTGAAAGAAAGTGGATTGATATGATGGTTTATCTCGGACTGGCAGTGATCTTCATTGCCCTGGTTTCATTCTGGAATCATCTGAATTTCCTCGGTATCAATTTGCGGTACCTCCTGGATTCGATCAAGGCAACCAGACTTCTGAAGTGAACACCTGAACCGCTTGACCTGATCGGAAACAGCAAACATTTACATCCGGTTCATTCCAAAATTTCCGGTTCCAGATCGACCCTCCCCCGGTTTCTTAAACTTTCCCCGTTGGACATGTCACTGGTGCTGATGCTGAGGTAGCAATAACGTATCCACTGCATAAAAAAATTGTTGCGGTGTGAACGCCAGCGATTCTTAGGGTTATCAAAATCAAAATTTTCCGGAGGCTCTACTTCGGGATCGTCCAAATCCCTTTTTGCTTCAAATGCCAGACGGGTGGCGTTGTATTCCGGATGTCCGGTGTGGGCAATGAAACGGTCATCGCTGGTCGCAAAGATTGTGTAACCCGGATCTTTGCCATAAGCCAGCAGTTTTAAAATGCCTGCCTCTTTGGCCGATTCCATCACATCATCAGCCAAACCGGCATGACGGCTTTGGGGACACCAGAACACATCATCCAGTTCTCCAGTGATGGGATGAGAAAGATCAAGGTTCTCGAGTTCGAATACTCCAAAAAGTTTTCGGTCATAGTTGAATTTATCAATTCCTTCCATGTAAGCCATGGCGAATCCCGCCCAGCATAGACCAAGCGTGCTCGGAATCGATTCTCTTGCATCGTGAAGAATTTCACTGATCTCCCTCCAGTAATGCACTTCATCGAAATGAATTGTTTCCACTGGAGCCCCAGTCAGGATCAAACCATCCAGATGCTGATCCCGTGTCGCCTCCTCGTAGGTCACATAAACATCCTGAACATGATTCTCCGGCCAAGACTTGTAGTGATGGGATTCAAGCCGGATCCAAACCGGTTCCAGTTGAAGGACGGACAAACCCAAGGGGTGTAGAATATTGAATTCATATTGCTCACCAAGGGGCATGATGTTCAGGATTCCGATCCGAAGTGGACGGATGTCCTGAAGTTCCGCTTGCTGAGGTGGTATCCAGCGGATTCCGTTCTTTTCTATTACAGAAAGGGCATGATAGTCCGGACGGACGATGATGGTCATGGGACTTCTAACCTGAATTGGTTTTCACTTTTTTTCTTCGTTAGAAAGAAGAGTGTCCCCTTTCGAAAGGAATCCCAAAGGGCATTCCTAAAGAGACAAAGATTTTTCCTGGAAAAAGGCTGCAGAAGCCAGATTATAGTGAGGCTGGACAGCTCTTTACTCCTTCGAGTCGCATCGATTCCCTCCCACAAAGAAAGAGACTGGCATTAGCACCTTCAGGCTGAAAAGGCTGCTTGACACATCACAGGGCCAGATCCCTCCGTGTCATCTCGATGCATGAACAGTATTTACAAAATGAAAACTAGAAATTCAAGCTTTAAATCACTGAAGCCCAATGTGGTGATTTAGATTTCGGATGGACTCATCAGCGACTGTTTCATATATTCTTCATAATCTGAAAGGTTAAGTTTTTCCAGGTCATCGGGTTTGATGTAGAAGGTGTCGATCACTTGGTGTCCTATCGTGGTTATCACTGCCTGTTGGATTTTGACGTCCACACGTTCGAAGGCATAGACCATTTTGAAATAGACCAAAGGAGCATCCGTAACCGTAATTTTGACACGCTGATTTTTCTCCGGAATCCTGGAAAATTGTTCCTGTTCCGGTTCACTTCCAAGCCAGACGGGAAAGTCATGAATCTTCTCTGAAGTTTCCTGGTTGACCACATAGCCTTTTTGATCATCTTCCAGAAATTCCAGTTGCACCCTGGTATTGTAGACAAAATCCTGGGGCTGAATTTTCAATTCCGGAGGAGGGGTGTTCAGGATCGAATTTTCCATTTCCCTGGGGAAGATCATTTCACCACGATTTCTGGCTGAAATTTTCAAGAAATAGCAATAGGCGACCTTCTCTCCGGCAAAAACAATCCGATTCATTTTTCCCGATTCAATATTAAGCCGTTTCAGGCTCAAGGCATACGCCACCTTGGAATGAATCCGGGGTTGATCGTGAACATAAATCAGCAAACCAGTCAACCTTCCCCGTGCGTTGGTCTGGGCACTGACAATCGCAGGACGGTCCAACCGCTGAAACATCTGAAGATTGGCAGAAAGAATCCCTGGTGGCGTGCCTAAAAGGAAACGGTTGGGAAGGGATGCAAAAAACCAACTGATGACGGAATTATAATTGGCAGTCAACTGCTTTAAGGTGGATTCACTGATTCCTTGTTTGATTTTCCGGATTAGTTTGTCCGTCATCTTGTCTCGGCCCTCTGCATCCAATGATCCCAGTTTGAGTGCTCTCCAAAGTTCATTCAGTTCCTCCTTCGAATTTTTCAAGATTTGGAGTTCTTCAGACTGGATGGATTGCAGAGGCTCAAAGATGGCTTTTTCAAGATCGTATTGAAGACTGCGATTGATCAGCAGATCAATTCGGGTATCCGTGACAAGGTCTATCTTCTTCTGGTCCAGATAGGTGAGGATGAAATCAATGGGATCCCCCTCCTTGTTGGAGGTTCGCATTTCTGCAAAAACACGGTAGGTTTCATCAAAGAAGTTTCTTAGATTCCTCGTATCCCGTGCATTGCTTTCACTGACGGCACTATAGTCGGAAATGTTACAAAGGTAGAGGAGGATCACATTGACCAGGTTACGGTCTGCGATATCAAAAAAGCTCTGCAAAGCCTGATCGAAATAAGCGGAGGTTTTGCTCAACTGAACCACCGTCATGTGATGCACGATCAACAGTGATACCAGATTTGTCATTTCCGGATCATCATAGCCCAGACGTTCGAGGGCGTTAGACGCAATGGAAGTTCCAGAAATCTGATGTTTGGTCTGGGGATCGATTTTTCCAATATCATGGAAAAGCATTCCCCATTTGAGTGCAAGAATATGGGACGGTTTTAGAAACTGATAAAGTTCGGGGTAATTTTCTCGAAGTTTATCGAGTTCAAGCTGAGCATTTCTCAAAGCATTCAAGGTATGCTTGCAGACTGGATGTTGGTGATAGGTCAGGTTTCGAAGAAGAAACCTCATCTGGTTGCATTCTGGAAGAAAACAGCCAATCAGGGTTTGAGGAGTTTTGGAAGCCCCAATCGTTTCCGAAATATCAAACATCAGTTCAAGAACATTTGCTGCGAATGGGGTCAGCATTAGTTCACTGAATTTTTCGGTGACAGGTTGTTGATGGACTTTCATCAATTCTGGAGTGAAATGACCTATCAAAGATGCCATTTCATCCTTCAGATCGTAGGTTAGGTCATAATCTGAATTTCCAAGATAAACAAAAAGTTCTAGAAGGGCTTGTGGTTCATTGAAAATAAGATTCAGTGGAACCTGGGGCAAACCCTCCAGGGCATGGATCTCTACGACTCTCTTGTTGCCAAGATGAACCACAACCTGAAATTTTGAGAAGGTCCTGACAATGGTTCGGTCCAGCAAACGGTCGAGGATGACTTTTGAGAGTTCTCCGATCTGTTCCACCATCTGAAGCCTAAAACGATCGAATTCATCAACGTTCTTGAAACGATTTTTTTTCAGCAGATACAAACGTTCCATAGAATCATTGAGCTGATCCTGAACCAAATTCTCTCTAACACATCCAATATCTCGGGCTTCATTGTCAAAATAATGGTCCTTAGCGACTGCAGAGAAATTTCTCAGATCATGCAGGAATTCGAGGGCCTGGCAAAGTTTCAAGGCCTGCCGGGGAGAGAGGAGATGCTTCTGAATCAGGAAAGCCAAAAGATCTGCAGTCTGGCTCGGGAATATCCCGAAGGTCGCTGCCGTGATCCACAATGGAATCTGTAGTGAACGAAGACCCCCATGGTCCATTTTCAGATCCATGCGGTTCAACGCAGGTTCTCTGTTTTCACTGAAATTTCTGACCAAATTCAATACATAGGGTTCAAACGTAATGATCTGGAAAAAACGGTTCTTCAATGAAGTGGCCAGGGTTTCACTACCCAGTAAAACCCGGCTTTCCAAAATCGACGGAATGGTGTGAAGGGTGTTGACCTGATTGAAGCGTGAAAGATCCTCATCAATCTCGAAATACTGGTGTGCCGTCTCCACCCCGGAAAGCCGAAGCAGGGTTTCGATGTGGATGATCAATTGACGAAGCATTTCTGCACCGCCTGAATTCAATCGATTGGTATCAAGACAATAACCCAGATCCCTGTCGGATGATAAACCAAGTTCCGCACGCCCATAACCTCCCCTGGCAAAAATTACCAGATGAGCCTGCACGAATTGTTTTTCACTGAGAAAATTTTCAACATCTGGGATCAAATGCTGAAGCTCATCAATCCGCTCTTCAAGTTTTCCAACCTCATTTTCATGCTGTATCACGATTTCCTGGAAATACTTATACTCCCTGGAAGCAGATGGATCTGATTGCTGATCCTTTTTCATCTCCTGTATTTGTTTTTTCAGGAGGTTCAGCTTTTCCTTTTTTTCAGGCAGATTTTTTTGCTTCAAGGCCAGTTCGTTGTTCAACTCTTCCAGCAGTCTTTCCTTGATCAGAGGTAGGTCGATGAAAGAATAATCGAATGCGGTTTGAACAATGCTGTCCAGCAGGCAAGTATAAGCTCCAAGGATTTGGAAGGAATTGTCTGTATCCAGACTTTCCTGAATGATCCTGTTTTTCTGATCCGTGAAATATTGCGAGACTGAAGAGGAAAAAATCTTCTCACGGGCAACCAGATATTCCCGATTCTCAGTAACTCCCTCCTCAATACTGTTCCAGTTTTCATCCAGAAGGCTTTGCAAAGTAGAAATGTGCCAGTATTTTTCACTTGGATCATCTTCAAACCGGAATGGGTTCAAAAATGGATAATTTTCAATGTCTGAAATGGTGGACTCGAGGAACATTTTCAGAAATCGAATGCATCAAGGGGAAGAAGAAGACTTTTGAGGAAACTTAAACCGAAACAGGCGGGACATAGGAAATGCATTCAGGGTTTCTTCAAAGAATTCAGGGTCAAATTTTCCAAGTAGAAACATCTGGTTGAAATTGGAAAAGAACACATCATCCTCCATCAATTGCACCTCCGAAAACTGACGGGGATTGGCCATGATGATCTGAAGTGTGTATCCCGTACTGTGCCCATATTTTTTTTCACCTATCATTCGGCCACCCATCACCTGAACCACTCTTTTCAGGGGAACACGTTGATTGATCCGTCCCTGATTCAAATCGATTTTGGTGTTCCCGCAAGTCATCACATTATCTGCAATGCTCTGACAGGATAGATTCTGGTATCCTTTCGGATTACTGCCTCCTTTATCCAAATTCCAACTGCCGATTTTAGAAAATGCTCCATATTTCCCAATCATATCCGCGGTGAAAAGCAGATAAACCGGGTCCCAAGGCGAATCAACCGGACTCCTTACTGCTTTCATTAAAGCTTCCGGAGAAGAGTTGTTCTCACTGATTCCCTGATTGCCTTCGGTTGCAAGGTATTGGGTGATTTTGGAAAGTTCCTTTTGCTTAGGGCTAATCAATCCTCTGGCGATAAAGTAGGTTTTGGGAGAGAATTGGGCTCCTCCATCATGAAAAGTAGCGAGTCCCGTTGCATCCGTCAGCGCATAGCCAAAATCCCACCAGGTCAAAAGAGCTGCATCGGGCGGAACCCTTTTGCTCACTTCATCAAATGTTGCATAAAGCGGGGTTGGAATCGATGGTCTTGGAACAAAAGAAATCGCGGTCTGGGTGGAAATTCCAAAAAAAAGGAGTGCAGTGGATCCATAAACCAGGACTTCACGGAACCAGGGACTGGAAAGCCAAAGTCGAATTCCAGTAGGAATTCGGGATGTTGGATGACCCGAATCTTCTTGTTTCAACTCTTTTTTTTGAGATTTCCCAGATTCCTTGCGTTTCCCCTTTTTTGCGGGAGATAAATCCACGGATGCCTTGGCTGAACTTCCATGAAAATCATGATTTTGTATTTCAACAGATTCCGATTTAAAGGCCGAACGTATAATTTCCAAGCCCCAATATAATGCCAGGCTCAGCAGATATCCCAAACCAACACCAATCAAGGGTGCCAGGAACATGATGAAACGCCTTGACGACTGAAATCCGAGCAAGCCCATAGCCAGCATCGGCAGCAGGGGAATCAGAACCCTCCATCGAAGAAACGCCAGTAGAGCAAAACCAAGGAGCCCAAGCCAACCTGTAAGCGGATTGATCAAGACTTGTCTTAACACTTCACTCATCGGCACCCGTGCCGCTTCGGAAATGGTCTGAACTACGTTTGGAAAACTGGCAGGATTGGTTCCATTGTCCTCCAAAAGGATGGGAACGGCATCCTCAAAAACCCAATACATTTTAAAAAAATGAAACACACTCCCACTTCCGCTGGAAAAGTAATCCGGGTGGGCGAACAAGGCAAAAAGAAGAGAACAAACCGCAATAACACTTAACTTGGCTTTGGTTAGTATCAACGATGCAAATAAAACAACAAAATAGGCAATGGTGAAACCCGGTTTGCTGTACCACCATCCAAAGAGGAATAAAGAAAGTCCCGCCAATGCCGAAAATAACAAAATCTGTTTATGCGTCTTGGATTGGTAGACCTCCAGGATGAAAAGGGAGGCAAGCACCGGGAAAAAAAGATTGAGCATGTCGGTATCAATCCTCCCGATTGAACTTCTGGTGTAATATTCACTGCAAAAAGTTGCAACCAGTCCCCCAAGCAATCCTGCAGAAGGGAATCCAATTCGGTAAAAATATATTCCAAGGGGGAGGATGAACAAGGAAGCAAGCCAGGGAATGATCAGGGTCCCTGTGAGGTAGTAATTTCCTCCAAAAAAAGGAACAAATTTTGAGATAAGAAAACTGAGCATTGGAACATCTCGATACCGGATTTCTTTTTTTTCGGAAATAGATTTCTGGCCACTCAAAGTCCTGAACTGTTCCGGAATCCGAGTTTTTTGTTTTGCACGAAATTCCTTGGAGCCTCCCGGATAGCCACGTAATTCGTCTTTTCCATAGGTTCCCTCATTGTATTCCCTGGCCCATCGAAGCCAATATGGCGCATCCAGGGTGGTCATCATGGGTCGTTCCCCGACAAAGTAGGCATTCGGATTCTGTTGCCAGGTGACGAATTGCTGGTATCGGACATTGACCGAAACGGCATAGCATGTGAGCAATGCCAAAGTAAAAACCCAGGGGGAATATTTCCATTGGGGCATGATCCAGTGTAAAAAGGATTGTTCGGAGGAGGTTTTCGATTTTGAAAAGACGGACATGCTAATTATTAAAAAAGTTGCATCTGGGAATTTGAATTCTCGATTGGAATTTGAAGATGTTCGTATGCCTGCTCCGTCGCCACCCTACCACGAGGAGTCCTCTGGAGGAAACCTTTGAGCAGAAGGAATGGTTCATAAACGTCTTCCAAAGTATCCTTTTCCTCTGAGACCGAGGCTGAAAGGGTCCCTAACCCCACGGGTCCGCCTTTGAATTTATGGATGATCGTTTCAAGGATCATACGGTCCATGGAATCCAGACCTTCCAGATCCACACCCAGTTTCTCGAGACTTTCCTCGACCAGACTGAGTCCAATCACTCCGGAGGTTTGTAGGTCGGCAAAATCTCTGCATCGTTTGAGAATGCGGTTGCCGACCCTAGGAGTACCCCGAGCACGTCGGGCCATTTCCAAAGCTGCTTCTTCGACTATTTCGATTTCCAGTGTGGAGGCACTTCGTAAAATGATGACCTGCAGTTCTTCCGGAGAATAATACTGCAAGCGACACTGGATTCCAAAACGATCCCTCAAAGGAGATGAAAGAAGCCCGGTTCGTGTGGTGGCACCAACCAGCGTAAAACGTGGAAGTTCCAGCTTCACGGTCCTGGCAGAAGGACCTTCCCCGATGATGATATCAAGGGTAAAGTCCTCCATTGCACCATAAAGTACTTCCTCAATCACTCGATTCATGCGATGGATTTCATCGATGAAGAGAATCGTTCCCGGTTCAAGGTTGGTCAGGATGGCGGCAAGGTCTCCTTGACGTTCGATGACAGGTCCCGATGTGGATCGAATTTGTACCTCCATTTCTTTTGCAAAAATATTTGCCAGTGTGGTTTTTCCCAACCCAGGAGGACCGCTCAAGAGGACATGATCTAAGGCGTGATTTCTTTTTTTCGCTGCGGCAATAAAAACTTCAAGATTTCTGCGGATTTCTTCCTGGCCGACATAGTCCCGGAGACTTTTGGGACGCAAAGACTGGTCATGCATTTCCCCCAGCTGAGTTTCCGGGGCGACCATCCGGGACGAGTCGTCCTCAAAAACTGTTTCTTGCTCAGGCATAGGGTTCAGGAAGAAGCAACCTGGGTACGTGTTTCAATGGCTGCAACCTCGGGACTGATACGCCATGTGTATAAGGGAGATAAGACATAAAGGCTCAGGTAAAAGAATGATGCATATCCAAAATAGGGGGTGAATAAAAACCCAAGAATCATAAAAATTGTGAACCACTTGAATCTCCGGTCACGACTTATAAGTCTACCAACATGAATATAACGGATAAAATAACTATTCATCAAAAGTGAGGTTCCAATCATCAACCAAAAACACAGTTTACCCCAAAAGATCAATTCCTGAGATCCTTGATCCAGGGCTGAATCAAGCATGATAAAAGGAGCTGAGACTAAAAGTGCTGCAGCAGGAACCGGAAGGCCCTTGAAAAATCCAGGGATACTGTTTTGATCCAGGATGAAAAAAATCAAACGAACGACTCCGAGAACAGCATAGCCGATGGCCACCCATAAAAATGCCATGGTTTCTCCGGTTTGCTCAGAAAACCGGCCCATCAGCATATAAAAAATGATGGCCGGAGCGATGCAGAAGCTTACCGTATCAGAAATATCATCAAGAACTCCCCCCAAGGTAATGCTGTATTTATTCTGCTTTTGTGTCGGAAGGGGAGTGGTCAGTCCAAGTTTTCTTGCTACGGCACCATCCAACTTATCGAAAAATGCGGCTCCAAGCAGGATCAGGTAGGCTTCTTTGATACGTCCCTGGTCCGCAAAGAAAATTGCCAAAACCCCCATCATGGCATTCATAACGGTCAGAGCGTTGGGAAAGATGGAGAGGATCCTTCTACGGAGGATTTCATCTCCAAGACAAAGGTCATCGAGACAGGCTGTTCCATATTTCCGGCAATAACCGGCAATGGAACCGAGGTTGATGATCAGAAAGAGGATCTCGATTATGATCAAATTCCTTGGATTCATCTCACCAAACCAACTGATCCAGGATGAAAGATTGGATTCCCCCACAACTGGGAGGTAGAATGCATAGAGGTAAAGTAAAACCCCAATAGGTGCTGCAACAATGGTCCTTAGTCGAGTGATTTCTTTGAACTCTTCCTCCTCACCTCGACGAAGGGAAAAATTCCGCATGAAATGCGCAAAATTGTCTCGCATTAAAACCGCTACACATAGAATCAGAACCAGCACAACATGCAGTATTTCGAGATTTAAATTCGACCCTTCGGGCAGATGTTGGTAACGCCACATCATCCCAACCGCAACCATTGGAAAGATCATCGAATAAACTGCTTTATCCATGATCCGGTCCGCAAGATGTGCCAGTTTAGCTTGGGGGCGATATCGTGCGGCAAACCAACCATCAATCAGGTCAAAAAACATGGAAGTCATTAACAAACCCAAACCGGCCAGATAGGCGGTCAGGCTTTGATTCAGCATCACTGCAACAGCAAAGAGCATCCCACCAAAAACCAAGGGAAGCCTTCCATAGACCAGAACAGCAGCAAAGTTCGTTGAAATAAACCTGGAGTCAGACATCATTAAGACTTAAAAAATTGGATTTGAATTCCAACCTATCAGAATTCTTAAGGTCCTTTCAATATTCCTGAAGACGATGACTTTGATTAAATATGTAGAGCATCAATGCGGCTCGGATGTAAAGACCGTTTCTTAGTTGTCTCCAGTACATCGCCCTTGGGTCCAAATCCACTTCTGGATGAATTTCACTGCGCCTGGGAAGGGGATGCAGGATGATGGAATCTGCCTTCATAAGTTTCAGGTCCTCGGGAAACAAACTAAAGAGGTCATAATTAATCTGCCCCGATTCGTTGGACATATCATATTCATCCTGAATTCGTGTCATATAGACACAGTCGACATCGGGTAGAACCTCCTTCAAATTGTCTGATTTTTGAATCTTAACCCGGCTTTGTTCCAAGGCTTGCACTAGATCTGGTGCAATTTGGAATGCATCCGGGGCAACAAACACCATTTCCACATCATCGAACTGACTGAGAAGGAAGATCACAGATCGTACCGCTCTCCCCCTAAGCAAATCACCCACAAAAGCATAACGTCTTCCGGAAACTCCTCCTTGATCCTGAAAAGAACGGTACATGGTATAGAGATCCAAAAGAGCCTGGGTTGGATGCTGATCCTTTCCACTACCACCATTGATGAAAGGAACACTTCTCGCTGAATGATCCAGGTAATAGGCCATGTATTCACAGAAACCTGGTTTAGGGTCACGCATCACGATCATGTCGAAATAACTACTGAAGACCCTGATCGCATCCTCTTGGCTTTCACCTTTGTATTCTGAAGACAAAGA
>Ga0066863_10000514_pt1 | contig 18660 bp, 19 predicted proteins | sample ETN02SmetaG_2_FD_65495 | JGI IMG/M metagenome (GOLD analysis project Ga0066863, IMG submission 65495) | Marine microbial and viral communities from oxygen minimum zone, Eastern Pacific Ocean - ETNP2014F10-02SV253 | ecosystem: Environmental > Aquatic > Marine > Oceanic ...
GAAAATAATTTAAATAACAATGAATTTGATAAATTAAATATCCCTTTGACTACACGCTTACACGATGGTGAATATATACAAAATATCCATTTATCAATATATCAGAATTGTAAATATTTAGATTTTGCGACTGTTGAAAAATAAGGTGCAATATAATACTAATTATAAAATTATCACTGGAGGAAAAATATGTCATTTGTAGAAACAGATATTCAGGACCAAGTTATGATTATTAAACTCAATCGACCTGAAAGATTGAATGCTCTTAGTAAAGTTATAAGAGAAGGTATGGCAGATGCATTTAATAAATTTAAAAATGATAAAGATTTAGAAGTGGCTATATTAACTGGAGAAGGAAGAGGGTTTTGCGCAGGGGAAGATATGAAAGAATCTCTTGAAGTTGGAAAATTGGCTTCGGCTCCCATGAAAGGAGATAATCTATACAATCCATTTATGAATGGTGACTTAGAAAAACCCGTTATTGGTGCAATTAATGGATATGCAATGGGTGGAGGATTTATGTTAGTTGAAAAAACTGATCTAAGAGTTGCTGTAAAAGAAGCGATTTTTGAAATGTCTGAAGCAAAAAGATGGTTACTTGGAGGATATAATCATGGGCATTACGCAAACTTACCACATCCCGTAGCTACTGAAATGGCATTAGGATTTAGATTTACAGCTGAAAGGTTATATCAGATGGGTTTCATTAACAGATTGGTAGAAAAAGAAGAATTAATGATCACTGCTTTAGAGATGGCTGAGCATTTACTTTCATTACCTCCTGCATCTAGGGTAAATACGATATATATGATGAGGGAAATGGCCCCTAAAATTTCGGGAAATTATCATGATTTGGCAGATGAATTACATGCTCATGGAGATCAGGAAGACAGAATGGAATCAAGGAGAGCATTTGCAGAAAAAAGAAAACCTGATTTCAAAGGATGGATTAATCCTGAAGATAGATATAATACTCCAAGATTAAAACAATGATTCTAAAAGGGGCGAAAATATGAATAATCAAGGATCTTTATCAGGAATTACAGTTGTTACATGCTCCACAGCACAAGCTGGAACAGTTCCTTATATGCTTATGGCTGACATGGGTGCAAATGTAATAAAAATAGAATTACCTAATAAAGGTGATGGTAATAGAAATTCAGGAGAACTTAAAAATGGAATAAGTTCATATTTTGAAACTAATAACAGAGGAGTTAAAAGCCTGACACTAAATTTAAAAAGTGACCAGGGAAAACAAATTTTGTATAAGCTTATTAAAAAAGCTGATGTGTTTGGCCAAAACTTTAGTCCGGGAGCAGCAGAAAGAAATGGATTTGGATATGAAGATTTAAAAAAAATTAATCCTTCAATTGTTTACGCTTCGGTATCAGCCTATGGGCCGGATGGTCCAAGTGCAAATTTACCTGGGACTGATGCTGTAGGGCAGGCGATAGGTGGAGTAACTGAAGCTTTTTCAGTACCCGGGCAACAAATGAGAACGGGTGTAGCTTCAGTAGCAGATGAATCTTGTGGAATCATAACATTAAGTGGAATATTGGCAGCTTTGATACATGCAAAAAATACAGGAGTAGGGCAAAAAATAGAAACTTCTTTAATCGGAAGTGCTTTTAGGTTAATGGGATGGACTATGACGACAGCTATGTGGAAAAACATTCCCCCTATAACTGGTGCAAGAATCAACGGAAATAGAGAGAAAGCAGGTATAGCTGCATGTTTTAATGATATAGATGGCAAGCCTTTGGCAATACAATTAGATTCAAAACAATGGAAACCTTGTATGGAAAAATTAGGGTTTATTGAAAATTTAACAAATAAAGGATTGGATGATTTGGGATTAGCTTTTGAATCTGACGAAAAGAAAAATGAAATATTAAATGAATTATCTGAAATGTTTGCTGGAAATAAAAGATCATTTTGGATTAAATCTATGAGAGATTCAAGATTGGTGGCGGCTCCTGTAAACAGTATGATTGAAGCTTCTAATGATCCTGATATTAAATCGAACAATTATGTGACTGAGATTTTCCACCCTGAATTAGGTGAAAAAATTAAAGTTCATGGAACTCCATGGAAATTTTCTGAAACACCTTCTAGTTTTGGATTGGCACCAAAACTTGGAGAGCATAATTATGAAATTCTTGCAGATATTGGCTTTGATAAAAAACAAATAGAAAAATTGATAAAAGATAAAATAATTTAAGTTATATAATTTAAATCTATAAAATCAAGAGATAAATAATGAATAATATAAAATATGGATTAAATTCTAATGTGTCTACATTAAGAACTGTTTTACTTAAGGATCCTGAAGCAGCTTTTAAATCTCAAAAAACAATTGACTTACAATGGGAAAATTTGAATTTCATTGAAAAACCTGATTTTAAAAAATCAATAATTCAATATGAAAAATTTGTTGATATATTAAATAATAATAATGTTGAGATTTTATATTTACCTGAAGATGAGAAAACATCTTTGGATTCTATTTACACCCATGACCCAATGTTTATGACACCAAATGGTGCAGTGATAGGAAATATGGGTAAAAAGCAACGAGAACCTGAAACATTAATGATGAAAAATTATTTAGATGAAATAGGTATTCCTATATTTGGTGAAATAGTTAATGAAGGAACCCTTGAAGGCGGAGATGTGATTTGGATTAACAATGAAACCGTAGCTGTTGGCTTAACTTACAGATCAAATAATGAAGGTATAAATCAACTAAGAGAAATTTTGTCTTTAATTTCAGTTAATCTTATTTGTGTAGATTTGCCTCATTGGAATGGGCCGGTAGATGTTTTGCATTTGATGTCTTTAATAAGCCCATTAAAAAAGGATTTGTTTTTGATTTATGAAAAGTTATTGCCGATTGGGTTTTTGAAATTATTAAATAACTTAGATATCAAAACGATATCTATTGCTGATGAAGATTATGATACCTTGGGTTGTAATGTTTTGACTTTATCAACAACCAAATGTTTGATCACAAATGGCAATGATAGAACTACTAAAATTATAGAAGATAATGGAATTGAAGTAATAGAATTTCAGGCAAGTGAAATATGCTATAAAGGATCAGGTGGCCCTACCTGTTTAACAAGACCTATATACAGAGATTAATTAACTTTTAGGATCTATAGGTGTTTTTATAGCATTAGTATTATTTTTTTCAAATGATTGACTGTATGAAAGTAAGTCGTATTCATTATTACATTCTGTAATAAGCTGTACGCCTATTGGTAATCCATCATCAGTAAATGAGGCTGGTAATGATACGCAAGGAGAAGAAGTCAATGTTATTGAATGTGTGTAATATAACCAGTTTATATAATCATCCATTTTAACTCCTTCCACTTCTTCCATATATCTGATTTCAACATCAAATGGGGGAACCATTACAGTTGGGCAAACTAGCAGATCGTATTTATTAAAAAATTCCGCAGTATTGTTAAAAAGTTTGGCTCTTAATAATTCTGCTTCAGCAACTTCTGCACCAGTCAATTTTAACCCTGTTTCTATATTCCATATAATTTCTGATTTAAGGTTTGCCCTGTGATTTTTTAATCTTTCAGCTTGTGCTGCAAATTTTAATGATCTTAAAACTCTAATTATATGATGGGCATCACTTAAATCAATACAGTCTTCTATTAACTCTGATCCCATTGATTCAAAAACTTTTAATGACTTTTCTAGGCTTGCTCTTACACGTGGGTCCAAAGGTTCTCCTCCCAAATCAAAAGAATATGCAACTTTTTTTGGTATTTTGGATTCTTTTACAGCATTTAAATAATCAGGAGTTTGTTTTTTACTGTAAGGATCAAATTCATAGTATCCGGTCATAGAATTTAACATAAGAGCTGTATCTTCAATATTTCTAGCCATTGGTCCAGAAACTGATATTGAATCAAAAGGAGAATTACTTGGCCCGGTAGGAACAGTACCGGGAGATGGCCTGAATCCAACAACTGAGCAAAAGCTACCAGGTATTCTTAAACTTCCACCGGTATCACTTCCTGAAGCCAGCCACACTTCTCCGCTGACCAAAGATGAAGCTGCTCCGCCAGAAGAACCTCCTACAGTTTTTTTAGTGTTCCATGGACTTAACGATGGGCCAAATACATCATTGAAAGTATTTGCCCCTGCTCCAAATTCAGGAGTATTAGATTTCCCTACAACAATTCCGCCATTTTTTTCTAATCTTTGTACTAAAATATCTGATTTTGTAGGAATATGATCTTTGAAAAGTGGTGATCCCCATGTAGTTCTTACACCCTCAACCTCAACTAGGTCTTTAATGGATAAAGGGATTCCTTGAAGATACGGTTTTTCAAATTCAGTCATAGATTCTATTTTTTTTGCATGTGTCATAGCTCTTTCTGGGCAAATTGTTGGCATTGCATTAATTATGGGATCAACTTCTTTAATTCTATCGAGGCTTATTTCTACTAATTCTGTTGGTTTTACTTCTTTATTGATTAGTTTATTTCTGATTTCTGTGGCAGAGTTTTTTATGAGTTCATGCATTTTTAATCCTTTATAAAATTCGATATTTTCAATTATGACATCATTTAGTTTCTTTTGCTATTAATCTAGTAATAGGAGTTAATGTGAGCAAAATTATTCCAGATATAAATATAAGTAAGGTAATACCAAATTGTTGAGAAATGTATCCCGATAAAATTCCTGTTAGCGATGAAATACCCCATGTAAAAGTTTGTATAGATATTACTTTACCTCTCATATTGTCTGGGACGGAAGTTTGAATCAGAGTAGTTATTGCTGATTCAGATGACGCTGCCAGGGAAAATAATACCGCAAATAAAATAAGCCCTACCAGATAATTTGGTGAAAATGCAAAAACAATTAAAGTTAATCCTCCGCCCGCTATACTAATAGTTAATAATTTATTTATATTAATGCTTTTTAAACTTGCTACGGTTAAACTTGCAACAGCCATCCCAAATCCTGCTGAAGATAAAAGAATTCCAAATCCGGTAGGCCCTGTATTGAAAATATCTTTAGCTATGACAGGAGAAAGTGTTTCTAATCCAAAAATTAAAATTGCAATAGCAAGCATTATAATAAAGAGATATTTTATGATATTTAAATTAAATATATATTTTATTGATTTAATTATTTGTAGTTCTTTTGAATGATCATATTTCTGCCCTTTATTTATGAGTGGTAACATTAATAAATTGTGAAGAATATATGCTCCAAATGAAAAATATAAAGTAAAAGATAAAGATACTTTATCTATTAAAACACCAGCCAGCGCTGGTGCAAATGTTCCTACAAGAGTCATAATTCCAAAATCTAAAGCAGTCGCTGGTAATAATAATTTACTGCCAGAAAGTTCTTTTACAAACCCTATTCTGCTTGGAACATATATAGCAGCTAAAATTCCATTCACGAACATTAGAATAATTAAGGTTAATTCATCAATTTTATTAATTTGAATAAGTATGGCAATTAAAAGGAATATTAAACTTTCCATAAATTTACTAATTATTATTATTATTGGTTTTGAATATCTGTCTGCTAATACTCCTCCAAAAAATGAAAGTAATGACATAGACATCCCGTTTGCTGCAGCTAAAATACCTACAAATAATGGTGAGCCGGAAAGTTCATAGGATAACCATCCTATGGCAGTAAGCCTAGTCATAAATCCAATTTCATTTATACCATTTGCACCAAGGTATATATTGAAACTTTTTATTTTTAATAATTTGAAAATTGGCATAGTAAGTTAACCCATTAATTCTGATATAATATAATCCGAAATTCATTCTATATTCATATATGCTAAAACTAAAACCATATTTAACTTTTCTTTACAATAAAATCTTTAAAAGTCAATTTTTTCTCTATTGGATCTTGGCGACCACAATAGTATTGGTGGTTATTTATAATGTTGATGTGAAATTTTTCTCTGAAGGCGGGCGAGCTGCTCCTGCAAAAGGCGAATTTGGAGACAAGGGTATTGTAGGAGAACTAGAAACTGAAATTACCAGTGATAATAAATATCAGGGAATTGAAGGCGATGTTTCCAGCAAAAATTATTCTAAGAATAAAAATATATTTATTTCAGAATTAGATAATGATGGTTTGGTGGGTTATGCTAATTCTATTGGAATAAGTAAGAATGGATTCCCAATAATAAGTTATCATCATTTAAATGCAGGTGATTTGAAATTAGCTTATTGTGAAAATATAGATTGTTCTTCAGCAAAAATTCATCTATTAGATTGGGCAGGTGATTTTGGATATTTTACAGATATTGCTGTTGCAAATAGCGGGAAAGTTTATATTAGTTATTTAGATAGAAAAAATGGTGATTTAAGGGTCATACGATGCCTTGATCATAAGTGCGGCAGAGCTCAGATAAATGTTTTAGATAAAGGTACCGGGAAAGCTGGTTTTGTTGGGGAATATAATTCAATAGATATAACAAAACAAGGACATCCTGTTGTTGGGTATTTTGATAATAATTTTAATGATTTAAAATTAGCTGTTTGTGAAGATACTGATTGTTATAAATCTGTTATTAAAAAAGTTGATACAGATGGTATGGTAGGTGAATATGTAGATCTTAGTTTAGATAATGAAACAGACACTCCTATTATGGCCTATCAAGACAGGACTAATCAGCAGGTAAAATTAATTCATTGTTCTGATCTGTATTGTGAAAATTATGAATCAACAGTTATAGATGATGTTGCAAAAAGAGGTGGTGATATATCTATTTTTCAAGATCAGTTAAATACTTTGTATATTAGTTATTATGATTTTACTCTTAATTATTTGAAATTGGCGATATGCAAGGATAGTAACTGTAAAGAAAATAAAACTATTGTTAAATTAGTTGAAGCGAAAATATTACCAGGTATTTTTTATAGCTGGAATTCATTAATTGTAAATAATTCAGGTAATGTATTGATAAGCTTTTATGATATGAATAGTAATAATTTTGGTGTTGTTTATTGTGATGATGAGATTTGTGAAGATAAAGAAATAATAAACATTGATAAAATTGGCAATATTGGAACATATGCTTCAATGACCAGTGATTCTGAAGGAAGAATTTTTATCTCTTTTTATGATTCAAGTCGCGGATCATTGAAAGTTGCTCTGTGTGAAAATAACAGATGTAATTAATTTATATGCTTAGGACTTTGAATTGCACCTTGATTTTTAATGTCAGTTAAATTTTTTGTGATTTCATCTGATATATTATCTACCATTTTAAACAGAGCTAGATATAATTGACTTCCTTTTGAATAATCTGCGGGGCACATAACATCAGCTCTTTTGGATTCTACTACTAATCTATAACACTCGTTAAATGCTTTAGTGTCACCAGACTCATATACTGCAATAGTTTTTCCACCATTTTGCATCACTAAAGAAAAACATGGGACATCAGTGGGGCCGTCTCCAACATAAATCATATTTTTAAATGGAACTGCCCGGGTATTATGTGGCATATAATCATTTACTTTCAGACTATCTTTATTATCTAGTAATCCTTTGTTTATTAAAAAAAGTTTTTGTGTTTTAGTTGTATAAGATATAGTTTCCTTGGGAAAACTTATATTGCCTTCTTTATTTTCTGCAAAAGTGCAGCCCCATAATTTTTTTAATTTATATAATACAGAGGATCCAGCAATCATTTCTTCAAATCCTGAGCTAATAACATAAAATGCAATTTCTGGATTTAGGTGTGAATCTGTGTCTGATTTGTTTTTTATTAGAGTTTTCAAATCATCCATAATATCTGGAAATCCATTATGGAACTCTAAGCTTTTACCTAGAGAATTTAAATCTTTATTTGATAATTTGGGAATTTTTCCTATTTCTATATAGTTCAATAAATTTTTTATATATGCATGCTCGTTATCGTAACCTTCTAATTTTAGTTTTTCTGTTTCTTTCCAAAAGGTTTTTTCATTGATTTTATATTTTTCAAATATAATAGATTGCATATATTTTGGTGTTAAAGTTATATCAAAATCAAAAATAACTGCAATTTCTGTTTGTGGTAAAAATGTTATTGAATCTTTGTTCATTGTGATTACTGTATTATTATCATTTAATTATATTGTTTTAATAAAATATTTACTAATTATTGCTTCAAAAATAGTTCTATATTATTAATTTATAGTTTAGAGTTTTTAAATGTTTAATTTTATGTCTAAAACTATAACACCTTTGTATTTTAAGGGGTATCGATATTTATGGATAGGTATGGTTGCTGTTGGTGTGGCTACAATGATGCAAATGACTGCAAGAGGTTATTTGGCTTATGAATTGACTAATTCTGCTTCTAAACTAACTTACGTTAACGTTGCGTTTGCTTTTCCAATGTTATCTTTGTCTTTATTTGGGGGAGCTTTATCAGATAGATTAGACAAACAGAAAATTATACAAGCAGGTCAATTTGCCGCATCTTTTCTTGCTTTTGTAATAGCTGCTTTAATTTTTTTAGATTACATAAATTGGGTACATCTCCTAACTGTATCTTTTATACAGGGAGGTATATGGGCATTTATGGTTCCTTCAAGGCATTCTTTTATTGCTGAATTAGTACCTGGGAAGAATTTAAATTCAGCTATAGCTTTAAATTCTGCTGGATTTAATGTTTCAAATTTGATAGCCCCAGCTGTAGCAGGATTAATTTACGGATTAGCAGGTCCGGATTATGTTTATTCTATTATTGGCGGACTAGCTTTGATGGGTGTTTTTTTTACTTTTATAATTAAACCCGAAATGAGACTAAATAATGATATCCCAGATAATAGTCAATTAGAAAAGAAAGAAATTCTTTCAGAAATAAAGATTGGATTAATATATATATATAATGAAAAATTATTATTCTCATTATTAATAGCATCATTAATATTTAGTTTACTCGCCGAACCTTTTAGATTTTTGTTACCAATATTTGTTAAAGATATTTATTTAAAAGGTCCCGAAGCTATGGGGCTTCTTACAACTATGATGGGATTTGGTTCAGTTATTGCTTCTATAATAATTGCAGGAATTGATGCAAATAAACGGGGCTTAATTTGGATAATAGGAGGATTCATTACAGCTGGTTGTTTATTAACTTTAGCTATTTCAGGCTCGTATGTAATTTCTATGATAGTTATGATTTTTATGGGCGCCTCAGATTCAATTAGGCGTACTTTATCAATGAGTATTATGATGGAAAAAACAAGGCCGGATCTCAGAGGAAGAATTATGAGTATTTATATGCTTAACTGGGGATTGATCCCGCTAGGAGCTTTGCCTGCTGGAATTGTAGCTGATATTATTGGTGCTCAAAGTACTATAGGTATTTTATCAATTTTACTTTTAATTTCTAGTGCCTTAGTACTTATTACACAAAAAGAATTACGGACTGTAAATTAAGGATATAAAATGGAAATTAATGAATTAATAATAAAATCACATGAAATTGCCAAATCTAAAGGATGGTGGGATGAAGATAGAGGCATCCCTGAATTGATAGCTTTAATGCATAGCGAACTCAGTGAAGCTTTGGAGGAATACAGAGATGAAGAAAATTTAAATGTAAGATTTAAAGATAACAAACCTTTGGGTTTTACTGTAGAACTTGCAGATGTACTAATCAGAATATTTGATATGGCCGGAAAATATGAACTAGATTTAGATTATGCTCTAGAAGAAAAGATCAAATATAATTCAACAAGAAATTACAGGCATGGAAATAAAAAGGCATAATTGGCCTTAATACAAATCTTAATTGCCTATTTATATCTCATAATACTTAGAATATGTCCTATTAACTCTTTGATAATTCTATCACCTAATTCATAAAATTCTCCTTATAAATCTTTTTTGAATTATAGTATGTTGACTTATGTAATTTTTTATGTTTAAATAGGCCATATTAATATTATAAATAGGCCAAATGTACGACGTAAATATAATTTCTGAAGCTTTAAGTTTATATGAACAAGGATATACACAAAAAGAAATTGCTATAAAGCTTAGATGCGGTGAGCGTACTGTAAGAAGATGGTTATCGAATGTAAATCCAATAACAACTAAACCGCATAACGTCGTCGTCGAGCATCAGTTAAATTTATCTCATTTAAAAAATTTCTTTCAAGATGCCTATATCCCACAAATATTATTTTTAATTTCATTAGCAGTGAAAAACAATAAATTTAAAAGTATTTCTTTTGTGAATGATATGAATAAATCAATTGGTGAATATGGTCAAATAACGGAACCATGGTTGGCTGCTATTAGTGGGTTTAATTATTTGACTGAAATTACTGGAGTAGAACAATTTGAGGAAATTAATTCATTAATAAAAAATGAAAAACCTTTTATAAAAAAAGATAGAAAAAAATTTAGAAGACGCATCAATCCTTTAATTACTGAACTTAGATTTGAATTAATTACATTATTTGATATTTCGAAAATTAAATTGACAGAATTTGAATCTGATATTTCAACTCAAACTTCTTCAGATATGACCCAGTCAAATTATTTTATTTCTGATTTGAATATTTTGGGAGCTGATGAACAAATCAATAACTTTCTTAACAGTAAATATGGATTACTTTTAGAAATAGAATCCAGATTGCCTGACTTGGATATAAAACAAAAAAAAGCAATTTATGATTTGCAAAAAATTCCATTGACATTAATTTTACTTAAATTATTTCTTATTTCATAAGGAGGTTTTATGAATGATGATAAGGATAAAGTATTAGATAAATCTTTGTTAGGATTTGTAGTTGATACAAATCATGAAGATAAAAATTCTGACGAAGAAATTAAAAACCAACAATATCTGACAACTTTATTATTTGAATTATACCCAGAATTAAATAAAACTAACGAATAGTATTGAAAATGAATATTATTAACACTATTTTCTTTATCGGATTAGGCGGTTTCATAGGAGCTAATTTACGTTATTTAATTGGCGTTTATATGAATAAATATTCCCATGAAATGACAGGTACATTGATTGTGAATATAACAGGTTCATTTTTAATTGCCTTATTTTATGGATATATATCTCAAAAATATGTTGTAAATGACAGTCTTAAATATTTTTTCCCAATAGGATTATTAGGTTCATATACTACCTTTTCAACTTTTAGTTATACTACTTTGATTTTAATTAATGAAGGGAGTTATATTAGAGCTGGAATTAATATAATACTAAGTTTTAGCTTGTGTTTACTTTTTGCTTTTATTGGATTTTGGATAAGTAAGAATATATAAAATTAAAAAATATTGACCTTTCAATTAATATTTTCATTACATTTGATATGTTAAATTTTATTAAATTTTACCAATTTCATGGAATATTAACGAATGGCTTTATTAACTGTAAAAGAAACATCAGACGTTTTAGGAATGCCAATTAAATTTGTAGAAGATTTAATGGATAAAGGTAAAGATGGTACAAAATTAAAATCAAAATTGATTGGTAAGCGTAAATATATAGAAATTAAACCATCTGCATTAAATTATTATAAATCTCAATATAATAATAAAGATTCAGAATCTTTGATTCAAGAAAATACTGATCTTAAAAATGAAATAAAAAATAAAGAATATCAACTTGGCGAATTAATATCTATTGTCAGACAACAAACATTAGCTTTGCCAAAACCAAGACGTTCCTTTTGGGAATTTATTCGATTTACTAAAAAAGAGAAAGCAGCTTAAGCAGTTAATTCTCCTTTTATATTTCCTTTAGAATCAATATCTAAACTTCGTGGGTTACCAGGTAGCCCTGGCATTGTCATAATGGATCCTGCTATAGGATATATGAATCCTGCCCCGACCGATGCTCTAATATCTGTTATTTCAAATGTGTAATCTTTTGGAAGTGCTTTTAATCTTGGTTTATGAGAAATAGAAAGAGGTGTTTTTGCCATACAAATTGGCATATTCCCCCAGCCATTTGATTCAAAAGTTTTAACTTTCCTGGAAGCAATTGGCGCCCATTTAACATCCTTTGCATTATAAATACTAGTTGCTAATTTGTGGACTTTTTCTTTTATTGTATCTTCAAGTTCGTAAATATATTTAGGTGATATTTTGTTTTTACTTGATTCTATTACAGCTTCACCCAATTCTAGATTACCTTCTCCGCCTTTTGAATAACTATCAGATTCAACTACAGCAAATGCTTTGGTGTTTGATAGTAAAGATTTTACAAGTTTTATTTCTTCAGGCTTATCATCAGGAAAGATATTAAGAGCAACTACAGGTTTAAGCCCAAATTTGGTAATATTGTTTATATGATGAATAAGGTTATCTATTCCAATATTTATTGCTTCTGAGTTAGGATTACTTAAATCAGCAAATTTAACCCCTCCATGAGATTTGATCGCTCTGATTGTTCCCACTATTACAGCTCCCTGAGGTTTTAAATCTGAAGTTCTTGATTTAATATGCATAAATTTTTCAAATCCTAAATCAGCTCCAAATCCCGCTTCAGATAAAACATAGTCTGAAACTTGTGTTGCAAATGTATCACCTATTACTGAGCTACATCCATGTGCAATATTTCCAAATGGACCTGTATGAATAATGGCGGGATTACCTTCGGTAGTTTGAACAATGTTAGGCATTAGGGCATATCTTAGAATGGAAAGCAGTGATCCGACGAAATCAAAATCTTTAACAAATATTGGTTTTTGTGAATTGTCATATCCAACAACAATATTTAATAATTTGTTTCTTAAATCATCTAAATTTTTTGAAAGTGCCATAATGGCCATTATTTCTGATGCTGTAACAATATCAAAGCTTGTCTCTCTTAATGGAGCATTATTTTTTCCTCCCATACCTATAACAATATTTCTTAATCCTCTGTCTAGTACATCTGTAACTCTGTTCCAAGTAATTCCTGAAGGATCCATATTTTCAATTTGATTTCGTTGAATGGCATTGTCTACCAGTGATGCTAGCAGGTTGTGAGCAGATCCTATTGCATGCGCATCCCCGGTAAAATGTATATTGATTTCATCTTCTGGTATAACTTTAGATTTTCCTCCTCCTGTACCTCCGCCTTTTATACCAAAAACTGGTCCTAATGAAGGCTCTCTTAAGCTTGCAACAGCTGATTTGCCAAGTTTATTTAATCCTTGTGTTAATCCGATAGCAGTTGTAGTTTTTCCTTCACCTGCTTTGGTTGGAGTAATTCCGGTAACAACAATTAATTTACCGTTGCCTGGTTTTTCTTTGATTAATTCAAATGGTATTTTTGCTTTGTAATTTCCTATGTAAATTATTTCTTTATTGTCTATGCCTAGCTTTTTCGAAATTTTAGATATATGATTCATTCAGTTCCTTATATTTTGATCCTTTTATTTTACGAAGACTATAATGAGGATTTTATAAGAATAAGTCAATATTATTTTTTAATGGATAACTGTTATGGCAATGAATTTAAAAGATTTATCAGATAGCGATAAGAAATCTATTAGAAGTTGGTATATTTATGATTGGGCTCATTCTGCTCATTCTACAAGTGTAATGGTAGCAATTGCTCCTGTATATTTTGTTGAGCTATACAAAAAAGTATTTGGTATAGGAGGTTATACTGTTTATGGATTTGATTTTACAGGTACGAATGTATGGAGTATCGGGATATCTTTATCGATATTGATTATTGCTTTTTTAAATCCAATCTTAGCTGTCATAGCTGATAAAACACCCACAAAACTTTCTTTTCTTAAAGTATTTACAATATTTGGTTGTATCCCAACTTTGCTTATGTTTTTTACTCCCTATGCTGGTACAGGATGGTTATTTTTATTATTAATGATTGTAATTTCTGTTATGGGATTTTCTGGTGCATGGACATTTGCAAACAGTTTTTTACCTCATCTTGCTCCCAAGAAATATTTAGATGAAATAAGTAGTAAAGGATTTGCTTATGGATATATAGGAGGAGGCTTATTACTTGCTATTCATCTTGCTATTGTAACCATTACTGGCTCATCAGTGAATGAGCCATTGTTTATTCAATTATCATTAGCATCTGTAGCTATATGGTGGGGAGGTTTTTCTTTAATAACTTTTAGAAACCTAAAAGAACCCAAAATAAATTCAAAAGATCAAATTAGTATTGATTTAAAGATTATTGCTATGGCTTTTAAACAGATCAAAACTACTTTATCTAATATTGGAAGATATAAAACTTTATTTTTATATTTAATAATATATTTGTTTTTTAATGATGGAATTCAAACTGTTTTAAGCATCGCCGGTGCATACGGAGCAGACACATTAGGTGTAGATCTGATTTTCAATATGGCTACTATACTAATTGTACAATTTATAGCAGCACCAGGAGCTTTATTATTTAACAGATTTGCAAGTATTTATACTGCTAAAAAATCTTTGATGATTTCTTTGGTAGGTTGGATAATTATTGTATTTTTGGCAATGGGATTTGCACCACTTGAAGACACTGGTGAATATGCTATAAAATCCGGATTATTTTCATGGTGGCCAGAATTAATTAGAAGTTATATATGGGCACCATTAGGATTAAGTGTTAATTTGCAGTGGCTTATCTTAGGTTGCATGGTAGGAATAGTAATGGGTGGTAGCCAGGCTATAGCCAGAAGTATCTTTGCAGTAATGACTCCAGTAAAACAAAGTGCGGAATTTTTCTCATTTTTGGGATTTATGTCTAGGGGAGCTTCTGTTTTTGGTCCTTTATTATATGCATTGGTAGCCGGATACCTTGGAGCCAGAACTGGGATTTTTAGTGTTTCATTGTTTCTAATTGCAGGAACTATTGGAATGCAATTATTTGTTGATGTGCAAAAAGGTGAGAAAGAGGCATTAAGTTAATTTATTCTTTAGCTTTAGGTTCTTCTGTACTATCTTCTTTTTGATCATTGTTTAAATATTCTTGTATTTGATCAGGCCAGTCAGAAGTTACTGCAGATACTCCAATCTTTTTAAGCATTACAACTTCTTCTGCATTTTGAATTCCCCACACTGCAACAAATAAGCCCTTTTCTTTTGCATACTTTACAGAGTGTTCAGAAGTCATTTTGGCATATGGAAAAATCCCCTGTATGCCTAATTTACTAGCAATATCTATATCTGTGTCAGTCAATTCTCCAACTAACCATCCATGTCTTACTGCTGGCATCAATTCAACAGATCTTAATAATTGTTCTAAATGAAATGAAACGATTGTCAAACCAGGGATTTGGGACATTGGATTCCCGGCAATTTTATCCCAGTTTTCATTTTCAATAAGAGCAGAGACTTGTTTTGGTAAATCTGATTGATCTGATTTTAATTCTAATACTAAATGAATTTTATTATTATATTGTTTTAATAATTCTGACAAAGTAGGTATTTTTTCATTTTTATATTTGGGGCTAAACCAACTACCAGCATCTAATTTTTTTATATCAGTCAATGTTTTTTCACTAACTTTCCCTTTCCCATTTGATGTTCTGTCCACTTTCTCATCGTGAATAATGACAGGTATATTATCTGAAGTTAATTGTACATCAGTTTCAATATATAAAAAATTATTTTCAATAGCTTTATCAAATGAAGCAAATGTATTTTCAGGTGCTTTTGATGCGAATCCTCTATGTGCTATTGTTCCAAAATCCTCATTACTTTGTACTGCATTAGAAGTTTGTATATCAGTAAATCCATCATATCTTTTTTCTATTTCTTTTACAAAATGCGAGTTATTTGGGACATAATTTAAAGGAACTACACCGTGTTCAGTGGAATCTAATAATAGTGTTGTATAGTTTAATGATTTGCCGAACATTCCGTGCTTTGATTGTACTTTTGTTATTTTTGTTAATGGAAGTTCATATTTCTGTGATCCGAAAAGAGACCCTTGTGTAATGTTAATTTGTATAGCTGTTATAGTGTAGTTTGTTCTATATGTTGATATCATTCTTGGAATAACAATTATTGCAGCAAAAATAATTAAAGTGGGTGAAAATGTGATTGGATCAAATAATACAGATACAATTATTATTATTATCCATGGTACTAAAAACCATAGCCATCCCCAAAAAGATGGTTTGACCGTAACTGATTCTATATTATTAGTTTGATTTTCTTTATCTATCATTTTGCTTAGCTACTATATCACAAAATAAGATCGTTTACATAAGTAAAAATGTTTGGGGTTCCACCACTGTGTATGAAAATGACGATATCATCTTCGCTAAATTTGTTTTTATGTATATCGTTTAGTAATCCATCCATACATTTTGCGGTGTATATTGGATCTAGAAATATTGATTCTTTTCTTGCAAGAAATTTTATTGCATCTTTAGCTCCTTGAGTGATTATCCCATAATCCTCTCCAACATAATCAAAATTGTAATTTATATCAGATACATTTAATAATGTATTTATATTCAATAGTTTAGATATTTCTTCAGCTGTTTCGATTCCTTTTTCTTGAAGTCCGTTATCAAGATAAGGAGAAATTGCATTGATTTCCCATTTAAGATCACAATATTTGTTTGTGAGTGCCATTCCAACAACAGAATTTCCTGCAACTTGGTACACTTTTATTTTATTATTTGGTTTTTTAAATATATTTATTTGTTGATTTAATTCTATAGCACCAGAAATATATCCTAATACTGCAGAATGTTGTGCAAATTTGTTTTCAGATCTTAAGTAAGGTTTATGCCCATTTTTTATATATTTTTCAGATAATTCTTTGCAATAATCTTCAATCGTGTCATTATCCTCTGTATCTAATTCATGTATTTCTACATTCATTAGTTTTTGAAGCAGATAATTCCCTTGTTTTTCTTCGTTTGGTCCTTTGCCCATTACCACTACATATTTGATTCCTGCTTTAACACATGCTGCGGCGTTTATTCTTGAATTATTTGAAACTTTGACATTGCTGTTAATAAAAATATCACAATTATTATTGATAATATCTCCAATTCTAAATTCTAAATGTCGAACTTTGTTTCCTCCGAACGCCAATCCGCTTAAATCATCCCTTTTGATATATAAATGTTTTAGTCCAAGTGATTTTTCAATATTTTCACATTTATATAACGGGGTAGGGAAATCTCCTAATTGAAATCTGGGAAATTTGTCTAAAAGCGTATTTAATTGATTTGATTTTATATCTGACATTTGTATTTTATTTGTTTGCCCACCATTCAGATGGTTTTTTTCTGTTACCAAAAAAATTATTGAATTTTAAGAGAATATATCTAAAAGGAGTGTTTGTTAGTTTGATACCAATTTTATGAACTAATTTATCATAATCTTTGTTATATGGGCATACTCTAATACAAATAGAACAGTCAGTACTCTGAGATGCCCAGAATTTAAAACATTTTTCTGCATTCACTGACCATTTATTAATTCCTTTAATATTTGATTTGTTTATTTGCTTAAATGACGGTTTATCAAAAGATATAGCTCTTGGTGGACATGAATTTGCGCATTTATTGCAAATAGAACAATAATTTTTAACTCCAAAAGATATAGGTTTATCCGATTCAAGGGGAAGATCTGTAAATATTTTAGATATCCTTACTCTTGGACCAAATTTTTTTGTAATAAGTAATCCATTCCTGGCATATTCACCCAATCCTGCTTCTATAGCAAGAGGAATTGAGAGAGCAGTGTCATTTTGACTCGGCACTGCTTTATAACCTAAATTTATTATATATTGTGATAAAGAAAGTGTAGTCGAGAGATCATTTGAATAACCTAGCCCTGTTGCAGATCCGCTCAATGCTGATGGAGCTGTATCTATGAGGTCTTTATCCATTTGATTAGCAATTACAATCACTCTACTTAAAGAATTATCAATTTTATTGGGTTTTATTTCATTTGTTGCTCTTCTGTATTTATGAGAATATATCCATTTAGGATTACTTTTAGTTATTCCAACTAAATCTGCACCTAATTTTTTTGCTATGATTTTAATTTCATCTGTGAGGTCTTTGTTAGATTTAAATATATATTTAGATTTGGTACCTGGTTTTTGGACTTTGAATTCATCTGTAAATCCTTCGGCTCGACCATTGTTTTTATGTATATTAGAAAATGTGTCAGACATAAACCATGTCGCATTACGAAATGCATAATCTTTATGTTTATATCCTTCTGGCCTGTTTTCTGATTCCGGTGGTTTTATATAATCATTATAAAATTTTTCAGTTTTTTTACTTCTTACAGTTTTATCCCATAATGATCTGTTAAATATATCGTTTTTCTGATTAAACCTTTCGAAAGTTTCATTATTTTTAATTTTACTTTTATTTTCTTTATTCATTTTCAATAATTTAATTAATAATTATTATACTCAACAAGCTACATATACCTACTATAGATGCTACTATTATTCCCACTAAGAAAGGCTTGAGTCCAAGGCTTTTTATTGATTTTATATCGGTTGTCAAACCTACTGATGACATGGCAACAACCAACATGAATTTTGAAATTGTAGTTAATTGCTTTGTGAAAGATTGCCAATTATTATCAGTGATAATAATTGAATTATTAACAATGAAATCTCCTGATGTTCTTAAAACACTCATGAAAAAGAATCCTATTATAAACAAAGGTATCAGTTTTGAAATTTGC
>Ga0066863_10000524_pt1 | contig 18448 bp, 12 predicted proteins | sample ETN02SmetaG_2_FD_65495 | JGI IMG/M metagenome (GOLD analysis project Ga0066863, IMG submission 65495) | Marine microbial and viral communities from oxygen minimum zone, Eastern Pacific Ocean - ETNP2014F10-02SV253 | ecosystem: Environmental > Aquatic > Marine > Oceanic ...
AAATAATCCCATATTGAGGATTCCTCCAAGACAGAGTAATACAGCTCCTAAAATCCGTGTTCTAGGGCCAAATCTAAGATTATAATATTCAGGGATACTTTTTACTTTAAGTCTTCTAAGCTCAACAACTACAAAACCTGTCAAACCAATTAACAGTGTAACAATAAAAGCCGCAAGCCCTATGTGGAAAGAACTAAAAAGTCCATTAATTCCTGTCTGAGCATTATACATAACAGTAATAAGCCCCAGTTCTGTACCAAGCATAGTTACAACACCTAACGGCAAACTAACACTTCTGTTTGCTACCATAAAGTCAGAGAAACCATTTACATAATTTCTTGTAAAAATACCGACACCAAAAATAAGACTTAAATAGCAGGCAATTATTATAAAATCAATATATGTCATTTTAATATAATAGATACTTATAATTATTAAATTCTACCCAGTTTTTCATCAATACATTGATATCTTTATTAGATACAATGTTATATCTTAAATTATTAGATCCATATAATTTATCTATAAAATTATTATCGTGAAAATTAAATTCCTTAGGATGATTTTTTTTAATAATACTCATTAAATTTATAGTTAGCTTAATTGGATTAATTTTTTTTCTATCTAATATAGTTATTCTCAGACCATTACATTCTTCATTTAAATATTTAGGATAAAGAGACTTTCCTTTCATAGATTTAGGAGTAAAATTTATTTTAGAAATTTGAACACCCTCTAAATTTCTATTATTAATTTCTTCAATTAATTTATCTGAATCTAACCAAGGAGAACCAATTATTTCAAATGGATTATTTGTTCCCCTACCTTCGGAAATATTTGTTCCTTCAAATAAACATAAACCACTATACAAAATAGCAGAATCAATATTTGGTATATTTGGTGAAGGTGACACCCATTTTAAATTAGTTTCATCAAAATACATTTCCCTTTTCCATCCTTGCATTTTAACGATATGTAAATCAGTTTCCAAATCATCTTTAAGCCATTTTTTTTCATTTATCATCAATGCAATTTCACCAATTGTCATCCCATGTCGACTTGGAATTTCATGCATACCTACAAATGATGAGAATTCTTCATCTAATATAGGACCTTCTACTTTACCACTTATAGGATTTGGCCTATCAAGGATATAAAAAGGAATATTATTTGCAGCACAAATTTCCATAACATTAGTCATTGTACTGACATACGTATAATATCTACTACCTATATCTTGTATATCAAAAATTATAGCATCTAAATTTTCTAAATATTTAACATCAGGTTTAAAATAATCACCGTATAAACTAATTATAGGGATATTAAAATCATTAATATCATCAATATATTCTCCTGCAGCATAATTATTAGCTAAGCCATGCTCAGGAGTAAATATGATTTTCAAATTAAAATTTTTAAATCTAGGAGCAATAGAATTATTCTGTTCATTAATTTCTATAATATCACTAGAATGATTCACAACTAATCCGACATTTTCGATATTATTAAAATATTTTTCATTATTTAGTAATATATCACTTCCAATAAAAACTTTTTTATTCAAACAACTCTCTTTTATTTTTATATCTATAACATTTGAATTAAAGTTATCATCTTTACTACTAAAGATTAATAATATAGTTATTGAAACAATTAATGTTATTATGATATCTCTAACAAATAAAAATTTATTAGTGTATTCTAAAACTAATACAACCATAATATTAATAAATACACTCCCTAAAATATAAAATGTCCAAGCAATTCCAATTTTAGTAAAAACAAAGACAGTTAGAATTCCTGATAAATAACCAATAATTATATTTCTAGTTTCAAACTTTCCAAACTTAGATAAAATAAAGAAACTTAATAATACCCCATATGTAAAGGAAGCTATCTTTAATCCAATAATTATAAGTGAACTACTAATACTATTAAAAAAGATTGCAACAAACATAAGAATTATTGTCCAAACAAATGCAACAATTCTAGAAATCTTTAATGATTTAACATTGGGGAACCAATCTCTTAATGTTGATGAAGATAGTGCATTAATTGAAGAACTCAAAGTTGACATTGCAGCAGACAAAACACCCGCTATAACGATACCTTTAAAGCCTACAGGAAGTATATTGTTAATTATATATGTAATTTCTCTATCTTTATCTATCATTACGCAATCAGATATCATATAAATTAAAGAACCTATAAATAAAAATAATGAAAATTGAATAAGTACAAAAATTCCACTACCAATCATTGCTTTCCTTGCTGAATCTAAACTACTTGTTGCAAGGACTCTTTGTACCATCATATAATCTGATCCATGTGATGCAAATGAAAGCATACAACCACCAATAAAAGCAGAAAAGAAAGAAAAAGGGTTTGATATAAAATTATTAGTAAAATTAAATATTTTAAACTTTCCATTATCATATAAATATTGAAAAGAATTTTCTGGAACTAAATCAATTATAAAATAAATACATATGATGGCACTCAATAGATAAATTCCAAATTGGAATGCATCAATATGAATAACGGCTTTTAATCCACCTGAAACTGTATAAATAAGAGTTATAACACCTATAAGTAAGATTGATTCATATATTGACCAACCAGTAATAGATTGAATAATAATTGCAGTAGCTAAAAATCTTACTCCATCAGCTAAAATCCTAGTTATCAAAAATGTAAAAGAAGCTAATTTTTGAATATAAACATTAAACTGTTTCTCTAATATTTCATATATTGACGTTACTCCATGTTTAAAAAATATTGGTAATAAAAAAATACTAACTAAAATACGACCAGCTATATAACCAAGAGCCAATTGAAGAAAGGACCAATCTCCACGATAGGATATGCCCGGCACACTTATAAACGTGAGAACTGATGTCTCAGTTGCTACTATTGATAGCATGGCTGTAAACCATGACACATTACCACTTGCTAAAAAGAAATCTGAAAATGATTTATTACTACCTTGCCTATACAAACCATAGAGTGTTACACCTACAAGAAATAAAAGTATTATTATTATATCAAAAGTATGAATATTAATACTCCTTGATGTTAGTCATTATTGAATTATGAAGTTCTCTTCTTATGTTATATATACCTTTATTATTTCTTGTTGGATAAACTCTATTTGTTAAAAAAACAATTATAATTTCTTCATTAGGATCTATCCATAAAGAAGTCCCAGTAAACCCTAAATGACCATACGAACCTGTTGAAAAATAATCACCGGAAGAACTTCCTTTTTTTGAGGGAGTATCCCATCCTAATGCACGATCTGAATCTACTGGATTTTTTTTCTTAGAAGTGAATGTTCTAATTAAATCTTTTTTTAAATATCTTCTTCCAAATAGGACGCCTTCATTTAAGAAGAATTTTGAAAAAATACCAATATCTGTAGCATTTGAAAATAAACCAGCATGCCCAGAAACACCATTTAAGATATATGCATTTTCATCATGAACTTCACCTTTTATTAATTTCATCCTATAATGATTATCGTATTCAGTTGGGACTACTATATCCTTATTAATAGGATTAAAATAAGTATTAGACATACTAAATGGTTTATAAAAATATTTATCAGATAATTTATCTAGACTTGAATTTGAAACTTTTTCAATAATATCATATAATAATATCATACCCAAATCACTATAAATCATTTTTTCATCAGGTTCATATTCTAAATCTAAATTAACAATATTATTAATGATATCTGATTTAGTCTCTACACTATCAATCTTATAATATTCAACATATGGAGGTAATCCAGATGAATGAGTCAATAAATGCCTTACAGTTATCTTTTTTTTATTCCCAATATTAAATTCAGGATAAAAGTCTGATAAATAAAAATCTAAACTTAATAATTTTTTCTGTATGAGCTTCATAGCAACTGGTGTGGTAGATATAACTTTTGTCAAAGATGCTACATCATATATACTTTTATTAGTTATAATTTTAGAATCTTCTTCGTATGTATACTTACCAAAGCTTTTATTTATTAATATTTTATTTCCTTTAGAAACAAATAACTGAGCTCCTGGAAATATTGTATCAGAAATAGCTGCATAAATAATATCAAATGATTCATCTAAATCTATATTTAATTGAGAATCAAAAATTTTATAATTTTTTTTTACTTTTAAACCATGACCTATTTTATAAATATCATTTAAATTAATAGGTAATTTCCCGGATATGTCTTTTCTACCAAATAATGCATCAGTTGAAGCATTTAATGAAACTGAACCATAACCATATGAGCATAGATATGCATCTAAATAATTATAATCAGGTAAATATGGACTTCCAAAGCTGATTCCAACAACAGGTATATTTAAAGATTTCAAATCACTTAAAAGTTCATTATGAGAATTATCAATTGTTGAAAGTCCTTTATCCATACTAATCCTAATTAACATTGAAACTATAATTAATTCAGAACCTTTTACTTTATTTAATATATCTTGTTTTCCTAAGCTTGTTAATTTATCATTTACGTAGACTTCATTAACATTGCCATGAATATAGCGTACATCTCTTGCAAATGGTTTTAATCTTTGTCTCAAATCATTATCGGTAGATAATAACAAATGAGTAACCTTTTTATAATTGCTAGGCTTAAATGGAATTATATTTTTATTATTTTTAACAAGTGTAATAGATTTTTCTGCTATTTTATTTGCAATTTTACGATTTTCTAAAGAGGCAACTTTATCTTCAACATCTGACCAATCATTATATGGGGGAGTAAATAAACCCATTTCCTTTTTTTGTTTAATTATTTTATTATATGAATAATTAATTCTATCTAAAGAAATTCTCCCATTTTGAACAGCATTATAAATTGATTCTATTGCTGATGTTGCATTTAAAGGAAGGAGGAGAATATCTGCCCCTGCTTCAATTGCTTTAATTGCAGATTCTCCATGCCAAACATTTGAAGTTAATGCTCCCATTTCCAGTGCATCGGTAATAATTAATCCATTATAATTCCAATCTTCAATTAATACATCATTTACTATTTTTTTTGAAAAAGTAGCAGGAATATTATCTTGATCAATAGAGGGTATAACTATATGACCAGTCATTATAGATTTCACCCCTGAAAGCACTGCTTTCTTAAATGGATATAATTCATTATCATATAATTCTTTTTTAGATATATCTATAATAGGTAATCTAGTATGACTATCAGTATTTGTATTACCATGCCCGGGATAATGTTTTGCACAAGCTATTAATCCTTGGTCTTGCACTCCTTCGATAAATGATAGACCATACTTAGATACAAGTTCAGGATTATCACCATAAGACCTGAAATTAATTATTGGATTATTTTTATTATTATTAATATCAAGTACTGGAGCTAAAATGAAATTCACTCCTATTGATTTAGCTTCAATTGCTGTAATTTTACCTTGTAGGTATGAATACGTAGTATCACCAGTTGCTGCAATAGCCATATTTGAAGGAAACAATGTTCCATTAATAAACACTCCCAATCCTCTTTCATAATCAGAAGCAATAAATAAAGGTGTTTCTGAAATACTTTGAAAATATTTTATATTTTCAAAGGTCCCATGAATATTACCAGTAAATGTAATTAAACCACCAATCTTATATTTTTTTATAAAATATTCAATATCTTTTTTTTCCCAACTTTCATTATTATGAAAGTTCCCATCCATACGAATCATTATCATTTGAGATATTTTATCTTTCAAACTAATATTCTGTTTAATACTATTATCAATCTGAACTTCATGCGTAGCACAGCTAAAATAAAATGAAAATAATATAATATTAAATTTCTTAAACATACTCTCTATCTACTCTATTTGTTATGCCTGTCAAATAAATGTATGGAATTGCATTGAAAAATTTTGCTATATATTCAAGTCTAGAATATTTATTTTCACCTCCCCATATTACTACCCTATCAATTTTATTCTTTTCATTATAAGATGTAATATCAATACAAACAAGATCCATTGATACTCTTCCTATAATAGGAAATTTAAATTTATTATAAAATACATAGCCACTATTGGAAAAATCAATAGGAATACCATCAGCATATCCACATTGAATAATAGCAACTTTCATATTTTTTTTTGCATTAAAGGTACATCCATATCCAATCTTATCACCTTTATTTATATCTTTTAACAATATTACCGGTGCTGAAAATTCCATAACAGGCTTTAAATTTTTATCTGATTTTAAAAGAGGTGATATACCATAAATAGCTAGCCCAGATCTAACATAATCATATGAATAACTATTATAATTAAATATACCTGCACTATTTAACAAATGAAATTTTAAATCAAATCCTTTAACTTGATTGATAGTATATTTAAAGTTATCAATTTGTTTTTTATTATAATCAGATTTTTTATCATCAGCACAAGATAAGTGAGAATAAATCCCTTCGAGAATTATATACTCAGATTTAATTGCTAATTTGAAAATTTTAATAAAGTCATGCATTGAGCATCCTAATCTTCCCATTCCCGTATCAACTTTAATATGACATCTTATTTTACAATTTTGTTTCTTACACTTAGAATTGATATATGCTATATCACTTAGAGAATTAATCGTAAAAACTACCTTTTTATTCATATTCTCTTTACTTAGGAGAATCTTTCCTAAATGGAAAATATCTAATCCTGTTTCTGCATTTAATATTTCAAGAATTTCCTTTTTAGTTGCAACACATACAGTTTTAATTGAATTTTTACTTAATATTTTAGCAACTTCAATAGCACCATGACCATATGCATTTGATTTTATTACAGGATATATTTCTGATGAATCAATTTTTGATTTCAAATAATTTATATTACTTACTAAATGATTTAAATTTATTTTAGCTACTGGATTCATCTTTAATTCTTATATTGAATTATTTTATTTAATGAAATATTAATATTTTTCCCTTGGGCTGCTAATACTCCTGAACTAAAAGAACATGGAATGTCAGAAAAAATCCAGTTTATATTATCAAAATCAAATTTTAAAGAATCAGCTATTAAAGATCTATAAAAATCATTTTTAATTATACTACCATTTCCTGCAATTATAATATTTTTTTTATTAAAACTCATTTCATCAACTAAATGAATAATATAGTCACCAACATGTCTAGTTCCTTCTTGTAAAACAGACAAAGCAATATCATTACCATTCTTTGCTAAATCAATAATATCTTTTGATATACAAGCTGTTTTATATACTAATTCAGCTTGATTTGAAAATGCTTCTTTAATCAAATTAATGTTTTCAATTTCCAATTTATCTTTTATACAATCATGAATCTCAATTATATCATCATTTACCATTAATAATTCTTGATTAAATAAAATTTTATTAATTATTTTTTTCCCTATCCAATATCCACTTCCAATATCACCTTTATCAAAACCATTCCCAGCTATTTTAATTATTTTTCCATTTTTATCTTTTGCCAAACAAACAATACCGGTTCCTATAGATAACAATAAACCTTGGCCAGTTGGACAAAGCAATTGATATGCTGCTTCAGTATCTGATAAAATAAGACTATTTTTAGATAATTTATTTTTATCTAATTCCTTTAATAATAATTCTCTACTATGTATATCAGATATACCAGACAAACCAAAACCCAAAGCAGAGATATCTGAAATATCTATATTTATTTTTTTAGCTAAATTTTTAACCATATTAATAATTATTTTTACACCATTTTCCTTATATACATATAAGTTAGATCCACTATCATTTAATTCAACTAATAGTTTCCCTTCATTATTAAAAATAACGCCTCTTGTACTAGTTCCTCCCCCATCAATACCTAATATATATGTATTATCATTCATTATAATTTTTCATCTTACCTTCAATTATATAATAACCAATAAAAGAAAAGAATAAAGAATAGAAAAGTGATATAAAAAACATATTATAAAAAATAGATTGATAAGAAATGATTTTTTGCATATTGATTAATGTTCCTGAAAATGGTATGTAACTAATAATATTTATATATTCAATAGGATATAAATTCAATGGAATAAATGAGCCAATACTAAATGATAAAAACAAAAATAATAAACAATTATAGATATTTATAATAAATTTATTTTTAATTAAATTTATTATTATTAAAGAAAAATTAACCATAATTATTATACTAGGTAACATAACAAAAAAACATTTAATAAATTGAACAAAAGTCATAAATCCAACACTTAAAGAATTTAAAATTATTACTGTAAAAACAGACTGTAAAAAACCAACTGTTATTGAATATATAATTTGAGATAATAAATATTCTGAAGATAAAACAGGTAAAGATTTCATAAAATTATTATCATACAACTTTACAATCCAATTAGAATTTAATATATATATATTAAACAAAACGGAAACAAATAGAATTCCTGAACATACCCATATAGAATATATTGGTTTTAAATTGATAAAGACTCTAGAAAGAGGAATTGTCAAGAATAGATATAACAAACATGGAAATAAAAATAAAATAAAAATATATTGAAAAATGAACTTTTTAATATTCAATAACTTTTTATTAATTAATATAAAAATATTATTCATCATCATTTGTATATATTCCTTTAAAAATATCCTCTAAACTACAATTTGAAATATCAATGTCTTCTATTTCAGAATCTAAAGCATATTTTAATATTTTAAAGTATTCCACTTTTTCTGTTGAGTAAAATTTAAAAATATTATCGGAAAATGAAGAATTTATTATCTTAGGATTTAAAGAAATTGTTTTAATAAAATTATTAGGAATTTTATCTTTAAAAGTTATAGTAAATCTTGTTAAACCATGAGTATTATTAACTAAATTTTCAAACGTACCATTATACTTGATATTACCATTATATAAAATTGAAATTCTATTAGAATAGTCTTGTGCATCATTAAAATTATTTGTTGTATAAAAAACTGTTGAATCCCTCAATGAATTACAAATATAATTCCATATTAAGGACCTATAATTTGGATCTATATTAGAAGTTGGCTCATCTAAAAGTATTATTTCCGGGTTATGTATTACTGCTCTAGCAAACATAATAACCCTAGATAATCCATATGATAATGAATCAGGATAAAAATTTAAATAATCATAGAAATTTAAATCTTTTGATAATTCTCTAATTCTTTTGATAAGAGTAGTTTTATCAATTCCATAAAGTTGTCCATAAATTGATATATTCTCATAAACAGTTAAATCCTTATCAAATTCAGTATTTTGCGGCATATAGCCAATAATTGATTTAATTTCATTCAATTTTAATCCTATATCAAATCCTTTAACATAAATTGATCCTCTATCTTTTTGAATAATTCCTGAGATCATTTTTATAATAGATGATTTCCCAGAACCATTTGTACCAACAAGCGCAAACCTAGTTCCTTTTTGAACACCAAAAGACAAATCTGCTAATAAAGTTTCAGATTTTATTTTTTTTGCAACAGACTTAAATGTTATAGATGCTTCCATAATATTATTTAATGTGCCTCATACCAGTTATCACCAGAATTATAATCAACTTTTATTGGTACATCTAACTTAATTGCGTTCTCCATTTCATGAACAACCATTTTGATTAATTCTTCTTTTTCATTCTGAGGGGTTTCAAACAATAACTCATCATGTATTTGCAATATCATTTTAGATCTAAATTTCATTTTTTGTAATTTATCATAAATATGAACCATTGCAACCTTAATTAATTCAGATGCAGTACCTTGAATTGGCATATTAATAGTTGCTCTTTTTTCTGCTTCTTGTAAATTCCTATTAGTTGATCTTAGATTAAATGTATTCCTTTGTCTTCCTAATATTGTTGAAACATAGCCATTTTCAAAACCTTTCTTAATTGTATCATCAATATATTTCCTAATTCCTGGATATCTATCAAAATAATTAGATATAATATTTGAAGCTTCTTTAATAGGAATCTTAAGTTCTTGTGAAATTCTAAAAGGTCCAGCTCCATAGGCTATACTATAATTAATAATTTTAGCAACTCTTCTATGATTATACATAACATCCTCAATATTTATACCATAAATTAATGAAGCTGTCTTTGAATGAATATCTAAATTATTTTTAAATGAATCGATTAATTTTTTTTCTTGAGAATAGTGAGCTAATATTCTTAATTCAATTTGAGAATAATCAAAAGAAATAATCAGATTATGATCATTAGCTTTAAAAGCTTTTCTAATACTTTTACCTACATCAGATTTTATTGGAATATTTTGAAAGTTTGGCTTTGTACTCGATAATCTACCTGTAGAAGTTACACCTTGATTAAATGATGTATGAATTCTATTTGTATTTGGATTAATAAATGCAGGCAATTTATCTAGGTAAGTATTTACTAATTTATTTAAATGCCTATATTTTAAAAGAAAATCTGCGATAGGATGATGTTCTTCTAATTTTTTTAAAACTTCATGTGATGTACTTCTTTTTTTAAACATTTTTAACTTTAAATCATCAAATAACACCTCAGCTAATTGTTTTGGAGAATTAATATTAAATTCTTTTTTTGATATATCATATATGTTCCTTTTTAATAAATCTAACTCAGTCTCTAATTCTTCACATAAGTTATTTATAATTGATTTATCTACAAAAACGCCATTGTATTCAATCTCGACTAAAACTTTAACTAAAGGAATTTCTACAGTATAAAATAATTCTTCTAATTTTTTTTCTTTTAAAATCTTAGATTGAATTTCATATAATTGAAATACAACATCAGCATCTTCACATGCATAGAAACAAATATCATCTAAAGGGATTGTATCCATTGTAACCTGATTAGATTTTTCACCTATAAGATTTTCAATAGGAACCATTTCATAACCTAAATAATCCTTAGATAAATTATCTAATTTATAACTATTTTTTTCAGGAGAAATTAAACTTTCAGCAATCATAGTATCAAAAAAAATATTATTTATATCAATACCATTTCTTTTTAAAACAAGAGCATCATATTTAATATTTTGGCCTATATATTTAATATCTAAAACTTCTAAAATAGGTTTTATCAATAACAAAACATCTTCTGAGTTAAAAGAATCTATTAATTTATTATTATATAAAAAGGGAATATAATAGCCTGTATTTTTTTTATATGAAATTGATATACCAACAATTTCTGCTAAATTGGGATCTAAACTTGTAGTTTCTAAGTCTATTGAAACAAACTCTTGGTTTTTTATTTTTTTTAATAAAGATTTTAAATCTTTAAAGTTATCTATCAAATGGTATGTTTTTTTAACATCTATTTTATTTTCATTAATTTCAGATTTAATATTTAATAATTTATCAAATGTATATATATCATAATCATGTAATTCTTTTATCATTCTATCTATAAATAAATCTTTTGTTTCCAATATATTAATATTAAAGTCTATTTCAACATTTTTATCTATCGTAACAAGACTTTTAGATAAAAAAGCATTGTCTCTATCCTCAGAAAGTAACTTCTTTATTCTTGGATTATCAATTTTTTCAATATTTTTATAAATATTTTCAAGTGTAGAGAATTCCTTTACTAACTTACAAGCCGTTTTAGCTCCAACACCCCTTACACCTGGAATATTATCTGAAGTATCACCTACTAAAGCTAGATAATCAATAAAATTATCTGGATAAATACCATATTTATTATAAACACCATCGATATCAGAAACTGTTTTAGGAGTAAAACTATTTCCTGGATTATATAAAAAAGTATTTTTATTTATAAGCTGAACTAAATCTTTATCTGCACTATACATATATGTAGAAATATCATCACTATTAATTAAGCTAGGTATGGTTCCAATTAAATCATCTGCCTCATAACCATCTTTTTTAAATACTTTTATATTAAGAGTATCTAAAACCCTATATAAAGTAGCTAATTGCTCAGATAAATCATCTGGCATCGGTTTTCTATTAGCTTTATATAAATCATATTCTTTATGTCTAAATGTTTTAGCTTTCGTATCTAGTACTATTGCAATATATTTTGGATTCTCATCTTTTAATAATTTTAGTAATGAATTAATAAAACCATATAAAACTGAAGTATTTACACCTTTTGATGATGTCAATGGATTTTTTACCATTGCATAATAAGCTCTGTAGATAAGAGCCATACCGTCAATTAAAAATAATTTTTCTATCATATATTACTTTTTCTTAAATACAGGGATAGGTTTCATCTTATGAAGATTTTGTGAACGATGTTCAATATATTTACTAAGAATATTTTTATCTTTTTCTGATAAAAGAATATTAGCATCTTTTTCTTTAATTAACATTGCCCATTCTAATTCATCATAGCTAACACCTAATTGTTCTTCATCCGTTCTACCATCATCCCAAAGACCATCTGTTGGAGGTGCTTTAATAATTTCATTATTAATACATAAATCTTTAGCTAATGCATAAACCTCTGATTTCAATAAATCAGCAATAGGACTTATATCAACTCCACCATCACCATATTTTGTAAAAAAACCTACTCCAAAGTCTTCTACTTTATTGCCTGTTCCAACAACAATTCCTTTACAACCACCTGCAATCATATATAAAGTTGTCATACGAATTCTTGCTCTAGTATTTACTAAAGATAATTTATTCTGATAATCTATAGGAATTATATCAACAAAATTATCATATATTGTAGATAAATCAGTTTTAATAATTTCAACATTATTATATTTTTTTTTCAAAAAATCACAATGATTAAGACCTCTTATAGTTTCTTCTTCATTTTGATATATTGGCATTATTAATAATTTTGTAGGATATCCAGTCATTGCACATAATGTAGAAGTTACAGCCGAATCAATACCGCCTGATATACCAATTACTAAAGTTTTTAAATTATTTTCTTTTAAATAATTTAAAATCCAATTTGATATTTGTTGTTGTAATGTCACCTTATGGGTTTAACCTGCTCATTGTTCGAGCAAAAGGGATTGTTTCTCTTATATGTGATAAACCACATATCCAAGAAACTACTCTTTCAATGCCCATTCCAAAACCTGAATGTGGAACTGATCCATATTTCCTTAAATCTAAAAACCAATCATAATCTTTTTTATTTAAACCTTCTTCATTAATTCGTTCTAAAAGAACCTCAATATCAACCTCTCTCTCAGAACCACCAACTATTTCACCATAACCCTCGGGTGCCAATATATCCATACCTAAAACTACTTTTGGATTTTCTGAATCTCTTTTCATATAAAAAGCTTTTATTTTTGAAGGGAAACCATAGACAATAACAGGTTTATTATATTGATCTGAAATATATGATTCTTCAGGAGAACCAAAATCATCACCCCATTCTATATTATAATCTGCATCTTTTAGCAAATCAATGCACTTTGTATAGCTCAAACGAGGAAATGACCCATTTATTTCACTTAATTTAGAAATATCTCTTTCTAAAGTTTTTAATTCATTAGTATTATTATTTAATACTTCACTTACAATATATACTAATAAATTTTCAGCCCATTCCATATTCTCTTCAATATCACAAAAAGCAATTTCAGGTTCCACCATCCAAAATTCAGTTAAATGTCTTCTAGTCTTACTTTTTTCAGCTCTAAAACAGGGACCAAAATTATAATGTCTACCAAAAGCCAGAGCACTTGCTTCTCCATACAATTGACCAGTTTGACATAAGTAAGCTTTTTGATCAAAATAATCTGTTTCAAATAATGTTGATGTACCCTCAGCTGAATTTGGAGTAAATATAGGTGTATCAACTAATGTAAAATCATTATTATCAAAAAAATCTCTTATTGATTTTATAATTCTATGTCTAATTTTTAATATTGCATATTGTTTTTTTGATCGTAACCATAGATGCCTATTATTCATTAAATAATCAATACCATGCTCTTTTGGAGTAATTGGATAATCTTTTGATAATTGATAAATTTTAAATGAATCAACTAAGATTTCATATCCACCTAGAGCTCTTTCATTTTCAACAATATTTCCAATAACTTCCAATGAAGATTCTTGAGTAAGAGTCTTAAATAAATTAAAATTTTCATCACCTAATTTACTTTTTTCAAATATACACTGGACAATTCCAAATCCATCCCTTAACATAAGAAATCCAATTTTTCCACTACTTCTACTATTATAAACCCATCCTTTAAGTGTTATAGTCTTATTTTTATAATTTTTAATATCTTTTATTTTTACAAATTCCATACTTTCCTTTTTACCATGTTGATGTTATCTCATTAATTATTCTCTTAGAAACTTTATCAATTGCTATTCTCATTGCTCCTTCTTTGGGTGTCCCATACTCATCACTATCTTCAGAATCTATTAAACCATCTAAATCATTATCTATCAAATCATTTCCTATATCTGCATCTAAACTATATGTAGACCATTCAGTAATTGATTTATTAATAATATCTTTATTATTAACTAAATCATACCAAATCATATCCACTTGAATCATAACCTTCCATTCATTCACTATTTCATAACCAGTAGAATTGTCAGGTGTAAATACATTCGGTTTATCTGTAATAGATTTAATAATTATATCTAATTTACTATCTGCACTTTCATATGATACTATATCTAAAATATTCTCTAATAACAATAAATCTAACAATTTTTCATTTAAAATAGTAGCAACAGTATATTCTGAAGTTTTATTAACAATTGGAGGAATAACAACATTTTTTATATGAGCTGGGATTGAACCTTTAAATGAATAATAGCTACAATTAGAAAACATAAATAAAAATATCATATAATACACTAACCTAAACATCATACTCCTTAATTTTTCGATATAACGTTCTTTCTGATATATTCAAAGCTTTTGCGGTCTTTTTTCTATTATTTTTAAATCTTCTTAAATATTTCTCTATAGCTTCTTTTTCTAATTCATCCATTGTCATTTCACCAACGGCTTCCTCTTTTAATCCTGAAATTGAAGCATCTTCTACATTTGAAAATTGAACTTTATTCAATTTATTATTATTTTCATCATTAGAGGTTGGTAAAAATAAAGCTGGATTAGCTGGTTTATCATTAGAAGTTAATGTTTTTCCAGAAGTTATAATCTGTTTTAATTCATTAACATCTTGTCTTAAATACAATAATTGTTTTAAAATTAATTCTCTTTCAAGCTGATCAGAGTCTCCATCTAAAGAAACAGGCAAACTATCATTATTATTTATTGAACCCATATTTAAACTTTTTCTTACCATTTCATCTGTTATACGCAAACCATGATTCATGACAATCAAACTCTCAACTACATTTTTTAATTCTCTTATATTACCAGGCCAACTATATTTTTTCATTTCAGATATTGCCTCAGATGAAAAACCTTTAAATGCAATATCATTCTTATTTGTAAACTCTAGTCCAAACCTTTCAATATATAGATGCAAATCACTAAGATGATCAGATAAAGATGGGACATTTATATTAATTGTTTTTAATCTAAAATATAAATCTTTTCTAAAGTTACCCTTATTTACTTCATTTAAAAGTTTTTTATTTGTTGCAGCAACTATTCTAACATCAACCTTGTTTGTTTTAGATTCTCCAACTCTCATAAATTCACCGCTTTCAATAACTCTAAGTAATTTAGACTGAGTTTCTTTAGGCAATTCACCAATTTCATCTAAGAAAATAGTTCCTTTATGAGCTGATTCAAAATAACCAATTTTATTATCAACAGCTCCTGTAAATGAACCTTTTTTATGACCAAATAATTCACTCTCTAGTATTCCTGATGGAATAGCAGCACAATTTACTATAATTAAAGATTCAAACTTTCTCTTACTGTTTTTATGTATTGCCTTAGCAACCATTTCTTTTCCAGACCCAGAATCTCCAGTTATTAAAACTGAAATATCTGTTGACGCAATTTGACCAATTAAGGTGAGAATTTCTACAATTTGATCAGAATCACCAATCATACCCACTGACTGTTTTATTTTATCTAAATCAATCATTACTGATCCTCTTTTTTTAAATATTTAAATGCTTTACTACCAATGTCTTTCCTGAAATATTTATTATCAAAATTTATTTTTTCTGTTAAGCTATATGCATTGTCAATTGCAGATTTTAAGTTTTTATTTAAACCAATTACATTCAACACTCTACCTCCTGAAGCAATTAGATTATTATTTTCAAATTTAGTACCAGCATGAAAAACAATCTCATCCTTAATTTTATCTAGGCCCGTAATTTTCATACCTTTCTTATATGGATTTGGATAACCATTAGAAGCCAAAACTACAGTAACAGCATAACTATCATCTAAGTCAATTTCTAATGAGCCTAAATTACCATTTATAGATGATAAAATTATTTCTAAAAATGAACTCTTTATCAATGGAATCAATACTTGTGCTTCAGGATCACCTAATCTTACATTAAACTCTATTACATAAGGTTCATTATCTTCCATCATTAAACCTATATATAAAAATCCCTTAAATGGATGTCCTTTATCTGACATTGCTCTCAAAGTTGGTTTTATTATTGTTTTTTCAACTTTTTTTCTTAACTCTTCATCAAACAAAGGTGTTGGTGCGTATGCTCCCATACCACCTGTATTTGGACCCATATCATTATCAAAAATTCTTTTATGATCTTGTGCAGAATTAATAATTTTATAATTCTCACCATCACAAATAGCAAATACAGAAAGTTCATCTCCCTTCAAACATTCTTCAACTGATATTTTAGAAGAAGCAGAACCAAATTTTTTATTAATTATCATTTCATCAATTGCAAGATTAAGCTCTGAATCATTATTACAAATAATAACTCCTTTACCAGCTGCTAATCCATCTGCTTTTAAAACCATTGGAAAACCCAATTTATTTTTTAAAGATAGAATTTCTTCTTCATTAGAACATTCAAAAAAAGCTGGTTGAGGTATATTATATTCTTCCATAATATATCTAGCAAATAACTTACTTGTTTCTAATTGAGAAGCATACTTTGAAGGACCAAATATTTTAATATCTCTATCTTCAAAATAATCAACTATTCCATTTTCTAATGGTTGTTCTGGCCCTACAATAATTAGATTAATTTTATTTTTTTTTACAAAATCATAAATCAATTCATTATCCATAATATCTAAAGGAATATTTGTTGCTATAGAAAATGTACCAGCATTTCCAGGAGCACAATAAAGCTTATTAACTTTTCTATCTTTAGAAAGTGTCCATGCAATTGAATGCTCTCTACCACCTGAACCTAATAATAAAACATTATACATTTTTTAATTTTTCCAATTGGTCTCTTAATAAAGCTGCTTTTTCAAACTGTAAATCCTTAGCATAATTTAACATTTTTCTTTCAATTTCTTTTACTTTGTCTTTTAATTCAATTGAATCAAGATTATTTATTTGAATTTCTATATCATCATTAATAATTTCCTCTATATCATTATCAGCTACAACAGTAGTAGACTTAATTTCATCAATATTTTTTAATATTGTTTTAGGGGTTATGTTATTTTTTTTATTATATCTATTTTGAATTTTTCGCCTACTATTAGTCTGATCTATTAAATATTTCATTGATTCTGTTATAATATCTCCAAATAATATTACTCTACCATTAATATTTCTTGCAGCTCTTCCTGCTACTTGCATCAAAGATGATTTAGATCTTAAAAAACCTTGTTTATCCGCATCAATGACTGCAACTAATGAAACCTCTGGCAAATCTAAACCTTCTCTTAATAAGTTTATACCTATTAAAACATCAAAATGTTTTAATCTTAGTCCACGCAAAATCTTTACTCGCTCAATTGTATCAATATCACTATGCATATATTGACACTGCAAACCCATAGAATTCAGATAATCAGTTAAATCTTCAGCTGATTTTTTTGTTATTGTTGTAATTAAAACTCTTTCATTTCTTTTAACTACCTTCTTAATATTCTCTATTAGGAAATCAATTTGACCTTTTGTTTTATGAATTTCAATTTGAGGATCAAGTAAACCAGTTGGCCTAATAATTTGTTCTATAATATTATTTTCTGATAATAAAGTTTCATACTCAGATGGAGTAGCAGAAACATAAATTACTTGATTAATTTTTTCTTCAAATTCATCAAATTTCATAGGCCTATTATCTAAAGCAGATGGCAATCTAAAGCCATGTTCAACTAATGTCTCTTTTCTCGATCTATCACCATTATACATAGCTCGAACTTGGGGTATTGTAACATGAGATTCATCAATAATCATTAAAAAATCTTCAGGGAAAAAATCTAATAAACAATATGGTCTTTCTCCTTTTTTTCTTCCATCAAGATGTCTTGAATAATTTTCAATACCTGAGCAATAT
>Ga0066863_10000526_pt1 | contig 18392 bp, 14 predicted proteins | sample ETN02SmetaG_2_FD_65495 | JGI IMG/M metagenome (GOLD analysis project Ga0066863, IMG submission 65495) | Marine microbial and viral communities from oxygen minimum zone, Eastern Pacific Ocean - ETNP2014F10-02SV253 | ecosystem: Environmental > Aquatic > Marine > Oceanic ...
CAGAACTTCCCGGCATACTCTTACTTCATCCCGGGAAAGAGCCGTAATTGGGAAAATAAAACCTGATTTGTGAAACTCTTCAATTAGTTGAGTTCAATACGATTAAATTTTAAACTGATTTCCATTTGTCCAATTATTTATTATTCAATTCAATAACTTTGAGAATTTTCCAAAAATTCAGGAATTGAAGAAAATTCTTCATTTAGATTGGAGTGGTTATCAAGAGCAACTTCATTCTTATACGTTTTGACAAATAAATTATCTATAGAAAAATTACTAGCAGATTTTGGTTCAAGAATTAAGCTGAAAACTCTAGAACTTGAGTTTGTTTCAGTAGAAATTCTAGTGTCATCAATAAGATCAAGCGTGTTCCCTGAATCGTCTGAAAATTTAACATTAATCTGACCACTTCTCATTGTAATTTTATACTTTAACCATTGCCCTGTGACTTGCCTTCTTGATGAATAATAATACACATCATTAAAGCTATCTTCCCACCTAAATCCTTCCCAGTTTTCTTTAGTTCTTCGTCTAAATTTTAGTCTATCTGGATTCAATTCCAAATAAAAAACATATTCTCTTTCATCACGCGATGCATTTATAGTTTTAACCCTGTCTTTTTCTGACTGAGGAATAAATCTCTGCCAATCGTTCTTCCAATCCCCTTCTTTAGACTCCAGTGGTGAACTTACGATTGACCCATTACTATCTAAAAATGATCCATTAACGTTTATCTGAAAATATCCTGATATACTCTTCAAATCAGTATCATATGTTTGATTTGAAGACCACAAAGAAAAATTTACTTGTTCACCATTTCCGCCTTCTAAAGTATAAAAAGATGCTACTTTTTCAAATTCCCAATAGTTTCTTATCTCTTTACCATTTGCGTCTAAAGCTAAGGTATCCGTTGTGGTTCCATTGTCAGTCATAACGTAATATTTTTTAGATATATTTACATATTCACCATCATTCCAATCAAGAATGTCTGAAAAATTGTCTATATTCCTCCATTCTCCAGTATGATGACGATATTTAGTTGATGGATTGACACAACCCCATTTATTTTCTATTTCTTCCCATTTTTTTGAACTACATTTTTGATAATAACCTTCAACACTTCTGAATTGAGCAGTTACGTTATCCATTGATGAATTATCGTAACGAATGATTTTTTCACCAAATGAATCATGTTCTTGCTTATATGAATAAGTACCATCCGTTCGGTGTTCCTGTGTTCTTATCCATTTTTCTTCAGTTCCATTATTGTAACCAACTAAATTGTCCTGATTATTTTCCCATTTACGTTCAAAAAAATAACCATATTTTCCACCTTTTTTCCCTTGTAGACCATTCTTGTAAGCCCATTTATTTCCAACAGAATCTTGATAATATGATTGGCTCCAATCAAGTTTTGATTCATCAATAAAATAGTTATCTTTCAAAATAAAATTTATTTGATTCCAATCCGAACTAGTCCTCTTAAGAGAAAATTCAATATCCAAGTCAGTAGTATTATCATTATCACCGTCAGTAATATTATCTAATAAAACAAAATATTTATTGTTTAGATTGGAGTCATCCACAACATATGTTGCAACATAACCATCTGTAATGTTGTCAATAATTTCTGAATCATCAGCATACCATCCGTCTAATGGAATGGTTGTAAAACTGTGTTGATAGTTGTTCACTAATTCCCAATCGTATCGATCATGAACTTCCTTAGGAATGGATATAGTATAAGAGGTTTCTTTATTCAAACTATCGGTATCTGCGTTCGTTGTGTCTATGTCCAAAATAAGATGAAGTGTCTTATAAATCCACACAGACATCAATGAGACGATATTGCTTGAATTATCGGTTTCAGTCATTTTTACAGAATTACTGATACCTTCATTATCCATGTATTTCGAAAATTCGATTGAAGCTGAATAAAGATTGCTTGGATTGGTAAATGTTTTAACGATACTGGGATTAGAACCTGTATCATATTTGGGTGCTATTGGTGTTAGAATCTCAATATCAGAAATTATTGCATTAGCTCCAAGAGCAGAGGCAACATTATCTATAACCAGATACTCACTAGCTTCTTTTCCTTGTCTGACTTTTTTTGTGTCAATTTCACCCATGACTACTTTACTATCCTTTGTATCGAAACCACTAAAAGTAAGGATATTATCACTTAGTCTCCAATTATAAATTTCATATCGGTCTCTCCAAACAAGATAACCATCAATTTCAGATCCTTGATTAAATAAAGTTGTAGTCTTTCCATCAGATAATCTTCTTATTTTGATAACAGTACGGTCTTGGAATAAACCCGTTGGATGAGATTCTTTTTCAGTAAAATAAACATAGCCTTTACTAATTTGAAAGTCAGTTCGTTTGAGTGCATTCCACCAATCGTTTCCAATTTTCATTGTTGCTTTTGCTGCATCACTGTAAGGAAGAACACTATAAAGATTTAAAGCGTTCTCGTTTATCCATTCATTTTTTGTACTATCCCAGTACCCCTGATTTTCGTGAAAAAGCCCATAAATGTAACCATCATCGCCTTTAATAACTCTTCGAACAGTACTTTGATTTCCAGATTTAGAAAAAAGAGTAGTATTCAGAGTTCTCACAATCCTTGCTCCAACAACAACTGGATGTTTTCTGGCAAAATTTAGTCCACTTTGACCTGCTCCAAAAATAACAGTGCCACTGTCATCCGTAGTGAAAAACAGATCACCCCACCAACCAGAATCTGTATTGTTCAAAGAATTGGTTGAGGCATTTCCTGAATTATCATAAGTTATGAGTTTAAGTTGGTTGGTTTGTGTAGAAGTGTAGACAAGTGATCCGTCTACAATCACCTTGAACATGGCAATCTTGTCATTATCTGGTGTGAGATCAATAATTTCGGAAGTAGATGGATTGTATTTTTTCAAAATTTTTGGACTGTTCCAATCCCAATCAATGTCACACCATTGAATTTCATCAGGGTTTTTACAATTATTTTGTTGTGAAAAAGAATGACCAATAAAGTACAAATTGCCATCATTATCAAATTGCAGTGGTTTGATACCGCTATCACTTAATAACTTTTTAAAGTCCTGACTCACTGGAGAAGGTGATACTAATTCATCAACACAACCAAAATCCCCATTACTAATCGTTACTTTTAGTAATGCACACTTATTTCTTGCAATAAACCTTCTTGATTCCTCAAATTTTCCTGACCAGTTTAAGCCACCCCATTCGTCGTAACCTGGATCGAGTGCAACATACAAAAAATTATTATCTGGAGACATTAAGGTATAAAGAATTTTAAGATCAATATTTGCTGAGAGTCCTTCTTTGAGATTTCCATCAGAATCAACAATAAAAAAGTTTGTACTGTTTTCTTCAGATAATGCACTCCGTGATGTTCTTTTATTTATTATTTGCTTTTTTAATTGCCGTTCTCCCTCCTCGGATCCATCACTAAAATAAATTTCATTGATTTCTTCACCATTTCGGGTTGAAACAGATCTTCCTGTTGAACTTCCGGATTCTGTTGTAACAAGGGCACTCTGAGCACCCTTCAAGTTAAATGATAAATTCCCACCATAATCCAATCCTCCACCTACATCTTCACTTTGAGTAGAAGATGAAGAACCTTCTTCTTTGGTTGCACAACCTAAAATAATTAGACTTATCAATATCATGGTTAAAGATTTCATAATTACTCCAGCTTTCAAAAAAGAAATTACATATAAATTTATTTTTCAAAAATTAAATGTATTATAAAAAAATTATTAATTTCATAATAGATCTTAACTATTGTTATAAGCAATTTTCAAATATTGAACTATACTTTATTTTAAAATAATAATATATAAGAATATTCAATGGAATAAATGGAAATTTGTGATTTCATAACATTAAGATTTCTCAAAATTTAAAATCATCACTCATCTGCTCTTTTGCACTACGAAGTGCCGTTCGTAATCCTTCCTCAATGACAGGATGATAGAAAGGCATCGATAACATGTCTGGAATGGTCATTTGTTGCTGATGGGACCAAGCCAACAGGTGGGCCAGGTGTTCGACACTTGGGCCAACGGCTTCCATGCCGAGCAGGCGTCCACTGCCCCGTTCGGCATAGAGATGAAGGCATCCCCGGTTTTGGAGCATCACCCTGCTTCGCCCCTGACCTTCGAAGGACACACGTCCTGTGACAAAATCCCTGTCCTGGAGTTCCCTCCAGCTTTGGCCGACCACTGCTAGTTGTGGGTCGGTGAAGACGATGGTCATAGGGCTTCTTCGTTGGCCTTCACGGATTTTCGGATAACGTCCCGCATTGTCTCCGGCAAGCTTTCCTTCGTCGGCGGCTTCGTGCAACACGGTCAGGGTGTTGTTGACGTCTCCTGCTATGAATACTGGAGAATTACCGCACTGCATGGTCAATGGATTGAAAATAGGTATCCCGTGGTGATCCAGTTCAACAGAGGTTTTTCCCAGTTCGAGTTCTGTGAGATTGGGGGTTCTTCCAGTGGCCGCCAGAATCTGTTCAAACTCTTCTTCCTCTGGAGCTGAATTAGCATCTTTCCGGAAACAGACCTTGACTCCGTTTTCGGTTGCTTCGACATTTTCTACCATTACTGGAGCACAAAACGGGAAGTCGGTGGAAAAAACCTGCTCTGCATTTTGCAGAACCGCAGGATCCGTGATTGGTCCCGTTCTCAAACTGCGTCCAAAAAGACGAACTCGCACTCCGAGCCGATGCAGGGCTTGTCCGAGTTCCAGAGCGATCACTCCCGCACCAAAGACTGCTACTGACTGGGGCAATGTTTTCCATTCGAAAACATCATCATTGACCACGACACGATCTCTCACTCCCTTGAGAAAATCGGGAATCAATGGAGAAGTTCCTGAAGCAATCACCACCCGCTGAACGTGAATCTGTGCGCTTTCTATTTCAAGCACAGAATCCTCAAGGAATCTTGCCTGTCCCGAAACACGGTGTTTAGGGTCGATCTGCTCCACTCCATCGAGGACAAATCCGACAAACCGGTCTCGTTCTCTGCGCACCCGTTCCATCACGGCTTCCCCATCAATCCTGACCGTTCCTGGATGGACACCAAAGCCGGGAGCTTTTTGCATCCCATGGGCAGCTTCGGCAGCAGCGATCAGCAGCTTGCTTGGCATGCATCCAACCCGGGCACAGGTGGTGCCGTGGGGACCACGTTCGATGAGTGCAATGCGGTCGGTATGCTCACGTGCTGCACGGAAGGCGGGGAGACCCGCAGAACCAGCACCAATGATGGCTACATCGAGTTCAGAAGGAATGGTATTCAGCATGAGGGGGCTCTTTCCTAAGTCATTCACGATTCTGGAGTCAACTGTCTCAGTCACTCCAACGAATGAAACCAGCTTAATCAGTGGAAGGCATTCACAACAAGCTATTCTTCAGAGGTATCCTGAAGCCTGGAGGCTGAACAGTTCGGCATATTGACCTCCTTGTTTCAGCAGTTCTTCGTGCGGGCCATCTTCCAGCAAGGTACCTTCATGGAGTACGAGGATGCGGTCCGCCATCCTTACGGTCGAGAAGCGGTGGGAGATGAGTACCGCGCATTTGCCTTCGGTCAGTTCCACAAAACGGTTGAAGATCTGGTGTTCGGCACGTGCATCCAAAGCAGCAGTGGGTTCGTCGAGGATCAACAACTCGGCGTCTCGCATGTAGGCCCTTGCCAGTGCGATTTTCTGCCACTCACCTCCAGAAAGGTTGGTGCCTTTACGGAACCAGCGTCCGATTCGCTGCTCGTAACCTTCAGGCAGGCGTTCGATAACCCGATCAGCAAGACTGCGTCTTGCAGACTCGGCAATCCGTTCATGGTCATCCATGGCTTCGATCCGGCCAACGGCAATATTCTCGGACGCAGTCAGATGGTATCGAACGAAATCCTGAAAAATAACTCCCACTGCATGGCGCAATTCTTTGAGATCATAATCACGAAGATCCCTGCCGTCGAGCAGGATTCGCCCTTTGCTTGGATCATGCAGGCGTGTGAGCAGTTTGACCAGAGTGGTTTTGCCCGCACCGTTTTCTCCAACCAACGCCAGTTTTTCCTGGGGACCCAACCTGAAGGAAACATTCCTAAGTACTGATTGATCACTGTTTGGATAATGAAAACTGACGTTTTCGAAGACAAATCCCTCACGGACAGGTTTTGGAAAGGGAAGTGCTCCAGACTTTGAACGGATATCCGGTTGGAGGCTGAAAAAATCAAAAAGGTCCCTGAGATGAAGAGCACTTTCAGCTATAGAAGAAAAACGGTTGAGCACACTTTCCATCAGAGTACGCATACGCAGGAAGGAACCCGAGAGGAATGTCAGATCGCCCAAACTCAATTGCCCATGTACCGTCTGGAAGATGATGACGGCAAACGCCGTGTAGTATCCGATGCTGCCCAGCAGGGAAAGCCCTCCGCCCCAGGCGGCCCGCCTTAGGGTAAGGGAGCGATTGGCTGAGTAATAATCCCAGGCCAGTTTGCGGTAACGGTCCTTGAGGAAATCTGCGAGTCCGAAGATCTTCACCTCCTTTGCGGTTTCGTCACTGGCTCCGGCATAACGCAGGTAATCCAACTCGCGGCGTTCCTCCGTCCATCCATACATCAGGGAATAGCTCTGTCCGGTGAAATGCGTCTCTCCCAGAAACGCTGGGATTAACGCCACCGCAAGCAGCATCAGAAGCCATGGATTGAATGCAATCAGTGCCAGAGATAAGGTGACCACCGTCATCAGATCCTGGATCTGATTTAGGCTTTGAGACATGAGCAAAATACGGTTGGAAGCTTGACGGCGGGCACGTTCCAGCTTGTCGTAGAATTCAGCATCCTCAAAATGAGCGATGTCCAGCTTGGTTGCATGGTCCATCAGACGTAGAGAGATGTCGTGGGAAACCAAGTCGCCCAGCAGGCTGTCTGCCACGGCGATCCCGCGCCCGATGAGGTCTGTCGATGCGGCCAGACCCAGCTCGATCAGAACCAGTATTCCGACTCGTTCGAAATCTGGCTCGCTGGCCGAGGTCAGAAAGACGACTTCATCGATGATCAGCTTGCCTAGGTAAAGCATGCCCAAGGGAAGTAATGCCCGAAGGCTCCGTAAACCTGCGTTCATGGCACTGAGAACAGGACTGCATTCCCAGATCAGATGGAAAAAACTAGGCAGATTTCGAAGCGCCTGAAGGCGTTCAGAAAGGCTTAACTGCTGTGGTTCAGAATGGACTCCACCTTGTTTTTTGCTGACAGCCACGGATAAGAAAATAGAAGGGGTTCTCTTGAAGTGAATCAGTCTTTCACAAGAAAACCAGTCATTATATAAGCGTTTAAAACATCATATAATCATAGCAGAGGATCTTCGTGCTTGCTGAAGAAATGCCCCAGGGTTGACGATACCCTTGACGCAGGAACTGCGAAGTCCTATGATGTTCTTGTGGTGCCAAACCGACCATGATGTTGAAAAAAGGCTGTTCTGAGTGATGCTTCAGGACAGCCTTTTTTTTTAGGTTTTTTCATCAGGTATTTCGGTCCTCCGGATTATTTACTGAATCACACATTTCCTTTGCACTTTCCCCCTTACCTCCTGGTTCCTCTGTTCATCATCGGGGGAGGATTGTATGCCATTCCATACCAGATCAGTCTTAAGACGATGGATCTGATGAGTGCTGTCTGTGGCGTCTTTCTTTTTGCACTCATTTTTTCAGTTCCCGGAGCCTGGATTCATCGTGCAAACATAGTCTTGGGCAAAAAAACCCTACTAGGTATTGTTGCGGTGGCCCTGTTTGGAATTGCAGGAAACTATGCCCTATGCCGTGCGCTGGAAGAAAGCTCGGCTACCCTTTTTATGGTGATTGCCCGTACTGAAATCGTGATGGCCATGATCCTTGGGTGGTTGTTTTTACACGAAAGGGTATCCCTTCGTTTATGGATCGGAGTGATGCTGGTGATGGTTGGGGTGACGGTAATGAAATCGGAAGGGTTGAGCATTCCCACCGATAGCTTGTTTCCAGTCCTCTGGGCTTTTGGATGTGCACTAGCCTTTGCCCTGATCCAGGTGATTTCCAAGGCCATCATCCATTTGGTGGATCCCCAGGTACTCAATGTGAGTCGACTGGTTATTGCGACTTTCCTCCTTTTGCTTTCAACGGAGATTCGGAATGACCTCGAAGGGCTTACATTTTCAGAATGGAGCATGCTTGGGATGGCGGCTTTTTTTGGCCCTTTCATGGGCCGTGTTGCCTACACCTATGCGCTGAAACACATAACCATCGCCAAAGCCATGCTGCTCGGAATGTTTTCCCCATTGCTGACCCTGATGCTCGAATACCTGATATACGGAACAATGATCAGTCCATCAGAAATGGGAGGATCGGCAATAATCATCCTTGGCATTCTTTGGTCTTTCCTGCCTTCACTGGTGAATAATTCCTACAGATCGGTACCCCCCACTCCTGAAGATAGAAGGCCCGATTGAACCTTATAAATAATGGAGGTTTTATCCAGGGTCCTTTCGGGCTAGGCTTTGGGCATGTTCTCAGAAAAATTGAACGATGATAGAGAAGTCAGTCCGTCAGCGCTGTTTTTCGATTTCGTGTTCAAGCAGATGACCAGGCAGTTTTCAATTCTCAGCATCTACGACGATGACTCCGGGAGGGATTGAGAAAGCATAAAGGCTTTCGACGATCCCTGCCCTGTGGTTGAGAACCGCCAGTTGGTTAATGTACCCCTTGTCCGTTGTTTCGTTACGGTCAATGCGTGGTGGCTCCTGCAGCAGAGAAAAACGTTCGAAGCGTGCGCTGCTTCCCTGGTGCTTGGAATTGTGTTCCTGAAAAACTTTGTGAAAAAAACCGACGACTTCAGGACATTGCAAAAAATCTGGATCATTCGGGTGTGCTTCCGAAACCTGAGGGAATTTCCCTCGTAGCCCAGGCAGGTTGGGAAAGACCATGGCCGTCAGGTAGTCGCGGTCCGGAGCGGCTACGACCACTTCCAGCAGGTAAGGCTGGCCGAGAGCGTTGATGCTGGACCGCAGACCGCTGTTATGAACCCAGGTCCCGCTGGCAAGTTTGAAATTCTCTGAAGTACGCCCGTCGAAAACAAGCCCGGCTTCAGGCTGATCCGGGTCCAAAAACCTACCTCCGTCCTGGGTGAGGTAAAATCCCTCTTCGTCAAATGCCGCTGCGGTTGCCTCGGGCTGGTTGAAATAACCCGGTGTGATATTGGGGCCCTTCACCCGCAGTTCCGTCTTGCCTGAAGGATCTGGGGTCAGTTTAACTTCTACCCCTGGTATCGGCAATCCAATGACCCGGGCTTCATCGACCTTCCAATAAACCAAGGTTGCATCCGGCGATGTTTCCGTCGTTCCCCAACCGCTGAAAAAAGGTAATGGGTTTCCCAGAACTTCCTTACTCATTTGCTGCATGCCCTTGTAGGTTGACTGGTCCAGTGCCGCTGCTGCGGTAAAAATAAATTTCAAGTTTTTGAAAAAAGCTTTTTTCAGCTGCTCATCGACTTTCATCTTCGCGTAAAGTGCTGTGTAGCTTCGGGGGACCCCAAAATAAATGGATGGAGAAATATCCCTGATATTTTCAATGGTTTTTTTCAAGCCGATTGGTGTCGGATTACCGTGGTCAATGTAAAAAGTTCCACCATGCTTGAGCATCATGTTGAAGACAAAATTTCCGCCAAAGGTGTGGTTCCAGGGGAGCCAGTCAATGATCACCTCGTTACTGTCCATAAAGGGCCACATCTGGTGAATGCCTACCTGGTTTGTAACCATCATCCCATGGGTCACAATGACCCCCTTGGGGAGGTTGGTGGATCCTGAGGTGAACTGAATTTTTGCTACCGTATCCGGGGTGACTGCGTCAAATTGGGTCTGAGCCTCCATCGTGAGTTCGGTATCGTCCTCCAGCAGGGATTCGAAATCCATTACATTTGAATGCTGTTCACTGTTGGAAAAAGCAAACATTTGCAGCTTGCCCAGTTCCCACTGGTTGAGTTTGTTCATGTGCAGGTCTGCATCGGACATGATCAACAGGGGCGAGCCGGTTACATCCAGTATGTGCTTGATGTGTGAACCGGTTTTTGAAATAGCGGAATAGGCATAGCTAATCGGTGTCACTGAAAAACCCACCTGCATACAAGCCAGCTTAAACAAAGCCATGTTGATGCAGTTTTCTGAAAGTAGGGCCAAAGGGCGTTCCGGGTCCAGTGCCCGTGCAACTAAGCCGTTGCTGAGACGGTTCACCTGGTGCCTGGCCTCCCCATAGCTCAATCCCTGCCATTCCCCATCCGGGTTTCTTTGCATCAGGAAAGGCTTCTGTGGAAATTCTTCTGCATTCCGATGCAGCCACGAGCAGAGGTTATCCGGGCAGGGTGCCAAGGGGACTTTGTTGCGGATGATCCTGCTTCCATCTTCCCGTTTTTCCAGTTCTACTTCCACGCTGCTCAACTTCATCGTCCCTGTCATGGTTTTCCTCTTTAATTACATATGGTTGAACCGTTAAGTCTGATATCTAACGTCCTTTAGGATCGTTGGATGATGAATCCAGATCCATGTTTTGTATTCAGACCTTTGTTCGATCCAAAATACGTTTTCATGTTGGGGAACTCAATCCTTTGGTTTTAAAAAGTCTAAACCTTCCATTTCCATGAAAGGCAAATTTGAGAATAATGCAACCAGCTTTGGGCTTCAGGAGAGGATACCCAAGGGAGAAAAAAGGATATGCTTCTGAATGGATCAGCAGGTTCTTGCCCATCAATGTCCACGCGATAACAGGCTTGATTCAAAAACCTTTTCATGTTTGAGTGGCATCATTTATTTGAAAACTATGTCAAACAGATCAGGACATTGCTGATTTGAGTTTTCACTTCAAGGAAGGAGGACGAGGAAAATGCCGATTCTTTATGCTGAAGATTACAAGGCTGGTGATGTGTTCGAACTTGGGACCTATGAATTGAAGCAAGAGGAAATCATCGAATTTTCACGAAAGTATGATCCTTTTCCGTTTCATGTTGATGAACAGGCAGCACAAGAAACGGTGTTTGGAGGCATCATATCGAGTGGATGGTTGACCGCCCTGGTTTGGCTGCGCATGATGCACGAATCATTTCTTTGCCATGAAACCACCATGGGTTCACCGGGTCATGAAGAAATGCTCTGGCCGAAACCGGTGCGACCTGGAGATCGTCTGAGTGGACAGGTGGAAATCAAGGAAAGTCGGGTGTCGGTCAGTAAACCCGATTTAGGTTTTGTCCGCTACACCAGCACATTGAAGAACCAAAACGGAGAGGACGTTTTCATCACGACCAGTACAATGATCGTGAAACCCCGTCCTGCAAAGAACGAATAAAGCATTCCAATCTTTAGAGGGGTGCCTCTGCCCACACAACCCTTAAAGTTGTCATGGAATGCTAGAGTACCCGCCATGACTCGAACTCAGAACTGATACATTAGAGCTTTATTTTTTAAGCTCCTTCTATAACAAACAGAAAACGGTCCGCGCCTCCATCGAGTTTTTTCAGGGCTGCTTGATAATCCTCACTATGGTAGGCTTTCTGAGCTGCCTCAACGTTTTCAAATTCTAATATAACCGCTCTTTCAGGTGGAATTCCTTCGATTCTGGTAATATTTGCGCCTCTTGCTAATACTTTCTTTCCACCGTTAGCCATCATTGCTGGGAGAGCATCTGCACCATAATTTTGCATTTTTTCTGGGTCAATAATTTTATTGTAAACCGCAACGAGATAAGCGTTTGCCATAATGTGTTCCCCTTTTTTGTTTTGAAAAAAAGTTATTATAGATTTTGATGCCTATTCCTCCCAAGGCAAAAATCTTCAGCCTTTTGTTTGGCAGGGAACCTTCGGAAAGCAACGTCATAGCCTACATGTTTCCCCATCACTTCCCGCATCCCAGGTGCAGTAAAGGGCGATAAGCCCCCTGAATGAGTTTCGACTTGGAAATCCCTCCATTTCGGTCTGACTTATGCATCTCAGAACATGAACCGCCCGTGGGTGAACGATAAGTTCTCTGATACGCAAAAAATGACCAATCGAGAAGAACATTATCTGCTTGCGGGCGGTGCACCTCTTTAGGACCACCTATCCATGACACCCCCCGTGTCGATTTGAAAGAATCTGTGGGATCATCTTTCAGAATGTACCCGATTCTGAAGACTCCGATCAGAACTTTATCAAAAAAAGTAAAAAACTTGAGCATCTAGATGCCGACTCGATAGAAAAGACTCACGGGACTTTTTATCTTAAGGATTTCAAATTGACTGAATCCTGATTCCTTGATCAAATCTTCCATTTTTTGGGGCCCCATACAAGTACCAAGGCCAGGGCCACCTGCAGCAATGGACTGAGTCATGCAGTGAAAGAGGCTCATTCCATAATACATACCTGCAATTGGGTTAATATTTTCTTCAAGTTTGTCTGCTGCCTTTGGTTCTACGATAAAGATTGATCCTCCTTGACGCAGCATCTTTTTTAGAGATTTCAGGATTCCCACTGGATCCACAAGATCATGGATACAGTCAAGTATTGTAATTAGGTCAAATTGTTGATCTTCAAGGGTTTCAATATTTCCATGGATGAAAGATATCTTGTCCTTGAATCCTGCATTTTGTGCAGACTGTTCTGCTTTTTGTATTGAAGTCAAATCCAAATCAATTCCATAACACGTGGTTCTTGGAAAAGCTTCGGCGAGGGTCATTGAAACATTTCCGGTACCACACCCAAAATCGAGTGTTGTGCATCCTTCAGTCAATTTTTGAAAAATATCCGGTATGGATTTCATCCAATAACTCGCTAAACGTTGGCGGTAAGTTCCTTCGTTCATCAGACTGATTGCATCAACCCCTTCTTCTCCAAATTCGTTAAAGTGGACTCCACCTCCATTTCTGAATGCATCAGCAACTTTAGGTGCAACTCCAACCATCATAGGAACTGCAGAGAAAAGTCCTCCCATGAAATGATCCGTTCCATCTGAGGCCAGTAAAAAAGCATGTTCCTCAGGGAGTTCGAAGGTTATTCTTTCTGGATGGTACTTGAGGTAACCCGTGCATACCATGCCTTTAAGCCACTCCTCGAGGTATCGGTTATTGAGCCCTGTTTTTTCCACAATCAATTCCAAAGTCATTTCGCCCTGATCTTTCATGATCTTAAAAATCCCATTTTTAACTCCCACATACGCCATCGCCGATCCCATGCTGCCAGCCAAGTCATGAAAAATCTTTTGGGAAAATTCTCTTATTGTATTTTCATCCATTTTCTCCTCTTTTCCTTCAATGAACCTAAAAGCCCAAAGTCGTTAGTTGATCTTGATCAGGAAGTTTTGCTACTCCGGATTCAGTTCAAATGGTGTCAGTTCCCTAGTTTACTTCAAATGCACGATTGACTCTCCATGAACCTATTTTCCCATAACCTTTCACTTCAGCAAAAAACATCACCTGTGATGAAGGCTTTCCGGGTTCAGAAACGCTGTGCAGACCAACCAAGATCTCCTCGCTTTCAAAAAGGGTTTTACAATCTGAAATTCTTATATCTGTATCTGCTGCCCATTCAAGGGTTTCGTCTTTTGTCATTCTTTTATCATAGGTATTCGTGAAGACGAAATCATCGGAGAGAATTGCTGCGAGTGGACTGGAATCTCCATTCTCAAAGGACTCCTGGAATGCTCTCAGAGCCTGTTCTGCTGAAATTTTCATATGACCTCTAACAATTAGGATGAACGTGATGAAAAGCAACAGTACATTTTCGTGCCGACCTTCCAAGACTAAAATTCGAATTAGGTATTTCGAAAGGAACCATCGATTGTCTCCCCAACCCTCCTACGGACATTAGGGCGAAGCATGTGCTCCCGCCGCGACTCGAATGCAGTTCATAGGGATCAGAAATTTCCAGCAAACGGACAGTTTTCAAAGTTCTTTCAATTTTGATGTCCTTTTGGTGGTCCTTTTGTTGAGTCTATCTGAGGATCCCGGGAATCCTTGATTTTCCATTAGAATAAATAAAGGGTTGACCTATTTAAGTTCCTGATGTGAGATGATTAAATCGATTGCGAAAATCGATTAGGTCTCCGCTCGTCCAAGTTAGGACTCGGTGCTGTGCAGTCTACCTTCTAGCAACCGTTCGGGCTGGAGAAAAAATCTCTGCCATTACTAAAAAATTCGGGAGGAACTATGACTGAAAGTGTGTATAAAGTTATCGAACTGGTCGGAACCAGTACAGAGTCCTGGGAGAAGGCTGCTACAGCCGCAGTGGAAAAAGCTTCCAAATCGGTACGTAACCTCCGAATCGCTGAAATTATTCAATTGGATATGCAGATTGAGGAAGGCAAAATGCGCGCTTTCCGTGCGAAGGTGAAAGTCTCTTTCAAGTTCGAAGATTAGGTTCCTGTCCAAGGGTACGACCCTGTTATCTGGAACGCTAAAATGCTGAAGGACTGGGATGAGACTCTTGTTGGAGGAAATAACTTATACAAAGAGTAGGGTGATTCCAATTCGGTGGGGGCGTAGCTCGCGGGTGCGGCCTGGACTGCCCGGCTCTTTTTTTCACATAAAATTCCTCGGCCTGTTCCCTAAAGTTCACGGTATAAATTGAATAGTAGTCTATAGAGCATTGATAATACAAGCAATGTGAATGTCTCCTCCTCCGCCAGCGTAATTTCCTGGAACATCCAATTATATCTTTTTAGACCCTCATAGTTCCTGCGATTCTAGACCTCTATAGCTTTTCCTAATCCAACAACTTCCAAGACAATTTAATAAATTCCAGGCCATTAACCAGGGTATATTTATGAACCTGATTTCATATACCCTAGTTTTAGGAGCCAAGGATGCCCACAAATAGGCTTACTGAGCTTGCTATAAGGAACAGCAAGTGTGGTGAAAAGAAGAGAAAATTATCCGACGGAGGAAGCATGTATCTGGAACTGCATCCTAACGGAGGTAAGTACTAGAGAATGGACTACCAGTTCCGGGGAAAGGGGAAAACTTATGCAATAAGAGTATGGCCTCAAGTCAGTTTGGTTGAGGCACGGGAGAAAAGAGACGAAGCGAAAATGCTCCTTGATTCCAGTTCAAATATTTTTTTCATGATTTTTTGAAGGTCTAGATCTTGTCTACGGTTAAGATGGTGCTGAATACCCTCAAGTTGAGTATGTTTTCTTCCAAGACGGAATAGGGAATTTCCACGTTCTCATAGTTGGGATGATCATATTTGCAAATATAGGAAGCATTTACGGGAGAATGAAAGAGTCGGTTGATCCAGAGCATCTCCATCCCACGGAAAAAATTGATATGAACATAGAGTCCGTCTTTTCGAATTTCATCTACTTTTACAGCATTGACCAAGTCATTGATCTTGATCGTAGGAAACATCATTTGAGTATCAATCTTTATGGTGTATATTTCATTGATGGAATACCCTAAAAGCTGTGGATAGAGCATCTCCTGAGTGATTACGGTTTCAACATAATGGGGGCCATCATAATAATGCTGAACAATTTGATTTGATTCAGCATTTTGACCGGATTGACCTAACTTAAGCTCACCCTTTCCTGTTAAAAGCCAATTCAGATCTATTCCTTCTTCACTCAGTTGAATGAGGTTTTCTTGAGTCGGTTGCCTGTAGTTCAAGAACATCCTCGACATGAACTGATTCGCAGGAGTTTTTCCCTGCCCGTAACCTAGATGCTTTCCAAACTCCTCCATCGTCATGCCTTTGTTCTTGCGGACAAAATTAAGACGTTCTCCCAGTGACGACATTTTTTGGGCTTTTATGAAAATTTAAATAATAAATAATTGGTATTTGATTATTCTCATAATATAAATACTTCTACTATAAAATTATGTAAAAAGCACATAAAAACTCCTTTTTGCTCCTGGTAAAAAAACTAATTTAGAATATTTTTACATACACAAATCATGAAGTAATCACTTCACAAGATATATAGTTCATCCTAAAAACAGGATTGTGTATGAAGAAAATATGTTTGCTATTGGTAGCAGGTCTTTTCCTTTTTGGTTGTGCCAAGAAGGAGGATTCAACCACCTCAACCACTTCATCTTCTGAAGACTCAAGCTCAGGAAGCATGAGTTTTTCAGGCAAGGTTGCTCAGGGTTATGTTGATGGGGCAAAAGTCTTTGCCGATTTGGATGGTGACGGAGTCAGAGATTCGAATGAGTCGCAGGATACCACCGACAGCAGTGGGGCCTATAACCTGAATGCCGATGCGGGAAGTTGGACGCTGATTACCTCAGGAGGAACTTTTCTTGATTCCCAGGGAAATAAGGTAAATGCCCTCCCTATGAAAGCTCCGGCACCGACCAGTTCCGGTGCAACCGCCAATGTCACGCCGCTGACCTCTCTGGTCGCTGGCAATCCTACTTTGAAAGCCAAACTCGATGCACTTGGGGGTGACGGCTGGAATGCAGACATCGCCAGCAGTTCCGGGGTGCCCGGCAAACTGCTCAGGGTAGCTCAGACGGTGGAACAGGCCATGAAGACACTGACCACGGGAGATAACGCGATTCTCAGTTCGGACACATCCAAACTGAAAACCTTGGACAAGCTTGCAGATGCCTTTGCCAAGCAGGAAGACATTTCTTCAAACGAAGCTTTGTCGGCTGCAACTCAGGAAGGCCTTGTCAATGCTTTAAACGATGAAGAAGTCGTAACCCTTACTTCAGCCCAGCAGAAAATCAAGGGGGCCTTGGTGGACGCGGCCAAAGGAGCTGTTGAAGGCGTTGCTGCAGCTATATCGAACACGTCTGACAGTGTGGTCGAGTCCAGTGTGGCATCGACTTTGGAAACCGCTTTGGATAATGCCACGTCCGTTGTCGATACCGCTGTGAACCTGGCGGCCAATCCAAAGTATGCAAAGTTCTGTGGAGGAACCTCTCTCACAGACAATTCATCCTGTCCCAGCATTGACAACAGTTCATTCCTGGCCGTAGCAAGGTTCGGATACGTTGTATTTGCAGAATAAAATCATAAAACATCTAATTCAAATCTAAGGAAATTAATATGAAAAAGTTTATTGCTAGTATCATTAGTACTATTTTTTTTGGAAGTCTGGTATTTGCCCAACTCACCGAGTTTTCTCAGGGAGATATTCTCAGTGCTGGAGCAATGAACCAAAATTTCAGCCATCTGCAGAACCAATTTAGTTTGAATAAAAAAGAGATTGATTGTTCATCGGACAATTTAACTGCGACAATTAATCAAGGTTACAATCATATTGTAATTAATGGAAATTGTTCAGTGAAAAATTTATTTATCGGATTATTTGATATCTCTCCCTATTGTAATCATAGTCAGGCAAACAATAAAATACAAAGATTGATGATTTCAGGAAAAACAGGAAAAAGCAGTGACACATTAACTATTAACGGATCAGCAAACTGTGATTCTCAGATAGGCGTTTTTCATGGAGGTTCTTTAAATGTATCAGATATAACAATTAATTTATCAGGAAGTATAATGAGTAGTAATAGCGGTAATATACGAATGAGAAATGTTATCGTTGCTGGTGGTAGTAGTGGCTCTACAATAGGTGCCCAACGTGTTGGGCATATTCAATTGGAAAACTTTACTACTACATCACATGATATTGGTGCAGAAAGTGGATCTATGATTTATTTAGAAAATACTACCTCAAAAGATATGTACATAAGAACAAACGGAATGATTGAGGGAGATAACGTAACTGTTTCTGTTTTAACTTTGGATACAGCGGGTGTTGCTGAATTTAATAAATTAACTATTGATTGTTCAAGTGCAAGTAGTGCTTGTATTACGGCAAATGCTGGTACTACTATAAAATTGCAAAATTCAACAATTACAGGTAATGGTAGCACACATGCTATAAGCATTTTCGGTGCATACCTAGATTTAAAAGGTAGTACTATAAATTCTACAAATAGTGAATCAATTAAAGTTGATTATTCGTACATAAGTGCGTCTACCAATAATACAATCCAAGGAACTATTAAATGTAGCCAAAATGGATTAGGTTCTTTTGATAGTGCACATACAACCAGTGGATGTAATTAATTAAATTAATTAAGGGCATCATTTGGTGCCCTTAATTTACTTTCCTTAAAACGATTCAAATAGTTTCAAAAATTTCTCAATAAAAAATCACTTAACAATCACATCTGAATGAGGATGTGGTCTTTTCATACCATTGGAATGGGATCCATTTTCATGGATGACCATCTTAATTGGAAGTTTTTTAGGCCAGCGGGCGGTGCCTAAATACACCCGTATTTTCTCATAGATCTCTCCTCTTAAAGATTGGGAATGGTTTAGCCTATTCCCAATCTTGTTATTTTAAAAATTATTAAAATAAAT